>ENA-OQJN01000003-OQJN01000003.1-human-gut-metagenome-genome-assembly--contig:-NODE-3-length-181303-cov-8.957158_pt1 | contig 181303 bp, 223 predicted proteins | sample MGYA00242610_ERZ504777 | MGnify/ENA primary metagenome ERZ504777 (study PRJEB26092, sample SAMD00036350) | human gut metagenome | host: Homo sapiens | study: EMG produced TPA metagenomics assembly of... | reverse complement strand
TAAATCTGGGTGTACCAGTATAGGAACCACCTTTCAAATGCTTACGGTCACATATAATCATCACATCTGGTATCACATAATCATTATTCTCCTGTGCATGATATTTATAATCCAGATTCTCCATGAATGCTAAACACAGTGTTCCCTGTAAACCGGTTGATATGATTCGATAAATATTACCATCTACAAGCCCATGCTGATAATTTGGTGATGGTGACATATCATAGATTACACCATTAATCTTCTCTTCTTTTCTATATTCCTCTTCAAGTAATGGCATATTATCACCTCCAAGTGAGTTTGGTTATATGTACATTATAATATAGGTTATGTCTGTTCAGCAACCTGTTTTTGATTCTGACAAAACGAATATAGATATCCGGTTACTGTTCAGGTTTGACACCATTTTGACACCATTTTTCACAAAGATGCGTAAAAATACGGTAAGATAGTGAAATTGAACTTCTCGCAAACCCTTTAGATCTCGCTGAAATCCGGTGTTCCATACAGGTCGAATGGAGTTGACTGGTAGACATAGTAATTCAGCCAGTTTGTATACAGGTTGTTCGCATGTGCTCTCCACATAAGAAGCGGTCTGTTTTCCGGGTTGTTGTCTTTGTAATAATTCTCCGGGATTTCGATGGGCAGGTTTTTGCTGACATCACGTTTGTACTCACCGTCAAGAGTCACACGATCATATTCAGGATGTCCCATTACAAAGATCTTGCGGCCGCCGTCTGCCATTGCAAGGAAAAGCCCTGCTTCATCGGATTCAGCAAGCACTGTCAGCTCTTTGCAGTTATGGATATCCTCGATGGGAACTTCCGTATGTCTGGAATGAGGTGCAAGGAACATATCGTCGAATCCGCGTACCAGCGGAATCTTACGATTCATCACTTTATGCCAGAAAAGACCGAACATCTTCTTATTAAGTTTGCGCTTTTTCAGTCCATAGTGGTGGTAGAGTCCTGCCTGTGCAGCCCAGCACAGATAAATGGTGGAGGTAACATGGGTGTTTGTCCAGTCCATGATCTCTACCAGTTCCTTCCAGTAGTCTACCTCTTCGAATTCCATCTGCTCTACAGGAGCACCTGTGATGATCATTCCATCATATTTGTTATTTTTCAGTTCCGGAAATGTCTGATAAAATTTATTCAGATGACTCACAGATGTATTCTTCGCTTCATGGCTCTGTACTGCCATAAAGGTGACATCTACCTGCAGCGGTGTGTTGGAAAGGGAACGCAGAAGCTGAAGCTCTGTCTCCTCTTTCAGAGGCATCAGGTTCAGAATGAGGATCTGAATGGGGCGGATATCCTGATGGGATGCACGTGACTCATCCATCACGAAAATATTTTCTTTTTCCAGAATCTCTTTTACTGGCAGATCGCTCTGTATTTTAATTGGCATTATCTTATCTCCTGTTCTTATTATTTTATTGTTGTGCCATCTTCAGGAAATCTTCTTCCGAAAGGATTGGAATTCCCAGTTCTTTGGCTTTTTTATTCTTTGAAGAATTGGAAGTTGTGTCATTATTGATCAGGTAGTTCGTCTTCGATGTTACTGATCCGGTCACCTTGCCTCCCAGAGACTCAATAAATTCCTTTGCCTGTGCTCTGTTTGCAAAGTGCTCCACACTTCCTGTGATAACGAAATTCATGTTCCGGAAAATCTGCTCACCTGTCTTTTCTTCTTTCTTAACAGTCAGATGGCTCATCAGATGATCCAGTTTTCTGTTATTATCCTCGTTTGAAAAATAATCAGTCAGACTTCCGGCAATTACCGGTCCGATGGTATCAATAGAGCTGATCTCCTCTTTATCTGCATGGCGGATCTTCTCCAAATCATCATCAAAATGCCTGCAGATCACTTTTGCATTGGCAAGACCGATATTGGCGATTCCAAGGCTGTAGATCACCTTCGCAAGAGTAGTCTCCTTAGCTTTATCAAGGCTGGTCATCAGGTTCTCAAAGGATTTCTCCCCGAATCCGTCCATCTCCACGATCTCATCACGATGCTTTCCAATCTCAAAAATATCTCCGAAATCATGAATAAAGCCTCTTGCAATGAATTTCTCCAGTGTTGCTTCTGACAGTCCGTCAATGTTCATGGCATCCCTGCTTGCAAAAAGTGCAAAGGATTTGATCTTCTTTGCGGCACAGTCAGGATTTGTACAGTAAAGTGCCTCCACATCATTTACCTTCTGTATCTGTGTTCCATGGCCACATGCAGGGCAGGTATCCGGAATTTCCAGTTTACTGCTGCGTGTGAGGTTTTCTGCAATCTGCGGAATGATCATATTTGCTTTATATACAGTGATCGTATCCCCGATACCAAGCTGCAATTCTTTTAGAATGCTCACATTGTGTACGCTGGCGCGGCTCACAGTGGTTCCCTCCAGCTCAACCGGTTCAAAAACAGCCACCGGATTGATCAGCCCTGTTCTTGACGGGCTCCATTCGATCTCAAGAAGATGGGTTTCTCTGATCTCATCTGCCCATTTGAATGCAAAAGCATTTCTGGGAAATTTCGCTGTTCTTCCAAGGGAATCTCCGTATGCAATATCATCATAAAGAGCAACCAATCCGTCCGACGGAAAATCATTCTCAGTGATCGCAGTTGAAAAATATTCCATGGCTTCATCCAGCGTTGAAGCTGTGACTGTCCTGTATTCCACTACATCAAATCCCTGTTCTTTCAGCCATTCAAACTGCCGGGCTCTCGAATTATGGAAATCAACCCCGTCGGCGCTTACCAGCGTAAATGCGTAGAAACGCACATTCCTGCGGGCTGTGATCTCATTGTTTAACTGGCGGACAGAACCGCTGCATAAGTTTCTCGGATTCTTGTATTTCGCATCAACGTCTTCTATGGATTCATTGATCCGTTCAAAGTCCGAATAGGTAATGATCGCTTCCCCACGCAACACCAGTCTTCCCTGATACGGGATTTTAAGAGGAACGTTCTTAAATACTCTGGCATTATTGGTGACAACCTCTCCTGTCACACCGTTTCCACGTGTAACTGCTTTGGCAAGTCCTCCATTCTCGTAGGTAAGAACGATCGTCAGTCCGTCCAGCTTCCATGACAGAAGCGTTTTGTGTTCCCCGATAAATTCCCTCAGAACTTCTCTGTCCTTAGTCTTGTCCAGAGACAGCATGGGGGATTCGTGTTCTTCTTTTGGAAGCTGGTCAACTGCCTCGTACCCTACGCTTACGGTTGGGCTGTTTGCCAGAACAGTGCCTGTTTCTTTCTCCAGAGCCTGAAGCTCGTCGTACATCTGATCGTACTCTCTGTTGCTTATGATCTCTGTATCCTGCTGGTAATACGCCTTTGCTGCCCTGTCCAGCTTTTGCACCAGCTCTTTCATTCGCATGATCGCTGCTGTTTCCATTCTGTTCTCCTGTTCTGATCACTGTTTCACTTGTGGAAGATTCCAGTAAATGGTTCAGTTCTTCCCACTCCTGTGCTGTGATCTCTCTGTATTCGCCTTCTCTGATCCCGTCCAGAGTCAGATTCATGATCCTGATCCTTTTCAGCTTCTGTACCTCATATCCCAGATACCGGCACATTCTGCGGATCTGCCGGTTCAGTCCCTGTGTCAGAATGATCCGAAAGCTGCATTCTCCTGTCTGCACCACTCTGCATGGTCTGGTCACCGTATCAAGAACAGGGACTCCCTTGCTCATCCTTCGGACAAATTCCCTGTCCACCGGCTTATTCACTGTCACAAAATATTCTTTCTCATGATAGTTTCCGGCGCGCATGATCTTATTGACCAGATCTCCTTCATTTGTCAGAAGGAGAAGGCCCTGTGATTCTTTATCCAGTCTGCCCACAGGATAAACACGCAGAGGATAATCCAGATAATCTGTTACCGTCGTCTCATCAAACTGCTGCTTTGTACTGCACACGATCCCTCTGGGTTTGTTAAAAAGAAGCAGTACTTTTTTTCATTTTTATGGACAGGTATATTGTCTGCACAGATCTCATCTTCCAGGCTGACTTTCTGGCCGCTTTCTGCTTTTTTTCCGTTACCGTAATCCTTCCCTCTTCGATCATCCGGTCGGCTTCCCGTCTGGAGCATATGCCTGCCTCGCTTAAATATTTGTTTATTCTGATTTTTTCGTCCATTGTTCTATTATATAATTTTTTGTACATCTTATCAACGGTGAAATTTTGATGGAATTTTTCTGGAATTTTTTTCAAAAGGGCAGGAATGGGGAATCGCCTTGTATTTTGTCAGATTTTATTGTATGATATCGAATGACAGGATATCTTTTTTGTCACTGATTTTATCAAAAAGGAGGCTTTCATGTCAGATCATTTACCACGTACAAACCGGTGGCTGATCGCACTTTCTGTTATTCTGTGTCTGATACTTGGAGGAATTTTCACCCGTTCTTCCGCTGTGACTTCACAGGCAGATGCCATCAGCGATGCCGGAGCTTTCGTGTCAGAAGATCAGGATTCTGCGGAGTTTACTTCTGAGGAAACATTGACTGATAGCAATGATAATTTTACGGATTCTTCTTCCGGGAAACTGTTTGGACGCACTTCTTCAGATTCATCTGAAACTTCTCCGGGCGGTCCTGCATTAAGCACTGATATCTCGCCTGAGGCATCAGAGGGCAGCTGGGCTTCCAGCGGAAGTAACTGGATATTTCTGGTGGATGATAAACCATACACAGGATGGTTCACAGATACAGACGGGAAACAGTACTATATGGATGAGACCGGTATTATGCAGACAGGCTGGACAGATATCGGAAAGAAGCGGTATTATTTTGATATGGATGGCATTCTGCAGACAGGGACTGTGATAATAGATAAGAAAACTTATGAACTGGATACAGATGGTTCTCTGAAAGGTTATACGCCAAAGAAAAAATCCTCGAAGAAGAAATCTTCAGATAAGTCAGCTACCTCTGACAAGTCCGGTACATCTACGGCAAAGAAGTCGGTTGCCCTTACTTTTGATGATGGTCCCAGTTCTTTTACAGACCGTCTTCTGGACTGTCTGGAAGAAAATAATGCAAAGGCAACTTTCTTTATGGTGGGTACTGAGATTGCCAGTTTTCCGGACGAAGTAAAACGCATGAAAAAACTGGGCTGTGAACTTGGAAACCACACTTATGACCATAAGGATCTGGCGACTCTTTCTTCGGATGAGATCAGTTCAGAAATTGCAAGAGTGGATGAACAGCTTGTAAATCTTACAGGTGAGGGTGCTTCGGTGGTCCGCCCGCCATATGGATCTGTTAATGATACGGTAAAATCAACTGTGGGAACCCCGATGATTCTGTGGTCCATTGACACTCTGGACTGGAAAACGCAGGATGTGGAATCTACGGTTGAGGAAGTCATGAATAATGTAAAAGATGGTTCCATTATTCTGATGCACGATATCTTCAGCACCTCTGTAGATGCAGCCGAGATCCTGATCCCGCAGCTTATCGAAGAAGGCTATCAGCTTGTAACAGTGCACGAACTGGCTTCCCTGCATCAGACAGAATTATCGACAGGAGTTACATACGGTGAATTTAATCGAATCAAGTAAATCCCTTGCGGAAGTTGCGAAAAGTAATAAGAACAGCAAAATCTCCAGCAGAAGCTGACAAGAACAATGTCAGAAAAACGGAACGTAAAAATACAGGCAGTTACCACAAGGATAACCGCCTGTATTTTTTACGTTCCATATTCAATTTTATTCAAGTAAATCTCCTCTGATGTATCCGGTCTGACCGTCGTAGTCAATCTGAACCCATTCACCATCAGTACCTGTCTTCTGAACCTGATCACCTGCTGAGATCACGCCAAGGATATCAGCATCTGTGCTGGCTTCTGCGCGTACATTACATTCCTCCGAAGCAGTAAGCATCGTGCCATCTTCTGCCTCTGTTGACACACCTGCTTCCTCCCCAAGACCATTCAGGAATTCTTCAAGAGACGGATCAGATTGCTGTGCCTGATCCAGTTCATTCTGCACCTTCTTTATAAGAGCTGAAACATCACTGTCTGATAACTGTTTTTCCATATATGCGGAAATCTCAGAATCCTGTAAAGCTCCGTTATTGATCACCCAGTTTCCTTCGCTGTTCTTATATACATAGAACTGAGTCAGTGCAGGGGCCTTGGTCTCAACGCCCTGACAGATATACGAGAAACAGGCGTAAACCACGTAAGAATCATCTGTCATACCTTTCTTCGTGTACACATCGCCTACTTCATACCCTTCGATATAATCTTTCAAATTTGTGACTTTTGACTCATCAGACGGTGTAAAATCATCTTCCAGAGTCTTCAGCGTTGCAATATCTTTTTCCCCCCAGAGCCTGATAATAGCTCGTAATCAATGCAGTAACATCTGCATCTGCTGTTTCCATGGGATTGGCGTCTTCTTTCTTCTCGTCAGACTCCCCTTCACTTATCGGAGAAGAAGGAACATTTCCCTGGTCTTCGGATGTGGTTTTCTGTTCATCTCCGGAATTCCCCTTATTACTTCCGGAACAGGCTCGAATGCCGCAAAACAGGACAACCACAATTATCAGAATAGCTCCACCCAGCATAAAATACCGGAGATTATCTGATAACCATTCTCTAAAATCATCCAAGTTCTTGTCCTCCTTATGAGTTACCGTTTGCTCCGTTCACTGCCGCCATACGATTTCTGACAGTTCCCGATTCTGATAACTCCTGTGATACAACGCACCGGAACTGTACATACGTCCCAGGCAGCACGCCTGAAGGGAATCGAACCCCCGCACATGGTACCGGAAACCACTGCTCTATCCACTGAGCTACAGGCGCGTATCTTGAAAATCAATCTTTTGAAACCTTTGTAAATACTGAAAAGCATTGATTTTACTGGCTTTGAAACAATTTCATAAGAAATATTTAGCTATCAAACTTGATGCTTAGTCGTGTTAAGTTATACCCGTTTCACCCTATTAAATTTAATTCATAAGGGGGAAATAAGGGGGAATATTTCATTTTCCGCATTGATAAGGGGGGAAATAATTATTGCTTCATCCTTATCCGTATGCTATAATTTACTTAACACATAATTCATATTATCATAATTTTGGAAAAAAGTAAAGTTTTTTATTTTGTAAGTAAAATTAGTGTAATTTTGTACAACGGAGGGATGTATATGGCAAGAAGGGAAAAAGGTTCAGGATCATGGGATACTGTAACAAAGAATGACATTACATACTATAGGTACCGTAAGAAATATAATGGTATGACAAGCCGGAAAGAATTTGTAGGAAGAACAAAAGCTGATGTAAAACGCAAGATACAAGAATTTGAAGCTAAGAGTATGAGGGTTAACCAAAAAGATTATCGTAAGATGACTCTTGGGGAATGTATAGATAATATCCCTGCAGACGTTGGAGCCGACTTTCAAGACAAATAACTATGCTACTCTTCAGTCTACAAATCGCTGCTATATTAAAACTAATCCGATTGCTGATGTACAGATGGCTGCTATAGACAAGATTGTTATTCAAACATACTATACAAATATGTCGAAGAAATATTCTGAGAGCACTGTTAAAAAGACACGAACTCTTTTCAATATTGTTTTCGATTATCTTGTATCCTGTAACATCATCACAGAGAATCCTGCAAAAGGGATTAAGATGCCGCATAAGTCAAAATATGCAGTACAGAAGAAAGAGCACTCTTTCTTATCTTTAGAAGAAGCTGAGAAGTTTTATAAGACGGCTCTTATGAAAGCAGATTCTGCTTTGCCAGGCGTAAAGACAGGTGATTACATCTATGGACGTAATGCTAGGTTCTGTCTGTTAGTTCTTTATACTGGCATGCGTATAGGAGAAGCTTATGCTCTCACATGGAAAGATATAGATTTTAAGAATAATACCATTAACATAGATAAGACAATGGAGCGTATCAAAGTAGATGGCAAATATCAGTGGCTCATAGATACACCAAAGCGTCCTAAGTCAATCAGAGTCATTCCTCTGGCAAATCGTGCAAAGGAACAGTTGCTCTGGCTTAAAACTGTGTCTCCTGGCTTAAAAGCATCCGGAGATGATCACATATTCGTAACTGAAAATAATATTCCACCATCACAATCAACTCTTACCAGAACACTTAAAGCGATTCTCAAGAGAGCTGGCATCGAATCTAATGGCTTCGGCCTACATGATCTTAGGCATTCGTTCGGATCTATGCTGCTGCAGAAAGGATGGGAACAGAACCAACCTGTAGATATCAAGGTAATATCAGAGATACTTGGACATGAAGATGTTTCCACAACTTATAACATATATATGCATATCATGAATAAACATAAATCAGAAGTCATAAATTTACTTGATTAAAAATAAGGGAGTTATATCATTTCGATATAGCTCCCATTTTTTACTATAAAAATATTGTTTTACGTATATTATCAGATATCCATTTAAGATACTTTTCTTTAGGAATCCTGTATGTATTTCCTATTTTTATTTTAGGGAAAGAACTTAGTTGAATAAGCTGATATGTTTTGTTACGTCCTATTTTTAGATGTTTTTGTATATCTGTTGGAGTTAACATTTCATCCATTCCATACTCCTTTTGATTATATGAGCCATATTTAAAGGACTCCATGAATAGCCTTTATTTGAAATTACATAATCTACTTCATCCTTAATACCATCAAATTGACCCACATCAGATAGATTTCTCCTATAGGCTTCTTCTATGTCGTCACCACGTTCCAGAATTTTAATTAATCTATCCCTTCGAGGAACATCAATATAGAAAGATATAATATGCAAATCTTTGTTCTTCTTTAATTGTCTGAGCCCATGAGGAGTCAAGACAACTACTTTATCATCTGTACAGTCTTCTTTGGCTGTTCCATATTGCCAACCATTGTAAGAAGCATGTTCAGCAAAAAGATCTTTTTCTATCATATCATTAAATTGCTCTTCTGTAATAAAATGATATGTTTCTCCATCTACATCTTCTTTTCTCATAGGTCTAGTAGTATATGTAACTATTTTATTAAAACCTAAAGCAATAAGCTCTCTTTCAATAGAACTTTTACCTGATGCTGATTCTCCTACAAGTACTATCATGCGGCATTCTCCTTTGTATAAGTAATTAACTCCTTAGCATAAGGAAGAGTTAAAATCCAGTCACAAAACTGATGCCATTCAGTTAATTTATGAGACTTCCTCTGAAAATACATAGAACGAAGATTCTCATAATTCAAACTGAGAGTTCTTGTCTGAAGCCATCCATTAGGTAACCAACGTACTAAAGCTTTCCAATAACGCTTGTCTTTAGTCTCAAGATATTTCTGTCTATAATACTCACACTGATCAATAATAGCTGCTGGATCTTCAATCTCTGAATTGAAATCGTCTGTTTCAAAACATTCCAAAGTAATAGGTGTACTAGCAAGTTTGTGCATTGTACTGGAACTATTAGCTACTGTTCCTACTTTGTATGTATCGTACTCTTTCCACCAATAAAGCGGTGCGGTAATAGTAACAGCTACAGAAATCTGTCTTAAAAATTTTCTATGCTCTGGTCCGGCACTGATAAGTCTCTGACATAAATCCATGTCATTTGGACCAATAATATAATCCGTCATTCCGCACTGGTCGTAAGGCCCGTCATCAAATGGGCATTCACCACATTCGGCAAGCACACAAGAAACACTATCACTCTTACTATGAGACATTAACGGCAGTCTCATTCCATAAAGTGCTTCTTCAAAGTTATATACATGTGTTCTTTCAAATTTCATAGTTAAACCCTCCACTTTTTAATAGCTTTATTAAAAATTTCTATATCTATTTCTGGACCCATAATATTTATGTCAATATCTTTTGGTAATCCAAAAGATAAGACTCCCAGAATAGACTTTAAATCAATAACATATCTTCCGAACTGTGCATCAATATCACAATTTTTAAATCTATTGGCAATACTGACAATTTCTGTAGCATCTGTCGAATCATTTAGTCGAATTTTCATCTTTATCCTTTCTTTTTGTTAAATAGTATGATATAGTGTAGATGGTTGTTCTATACACTTCACTTGTACACAACCAACACACATTTTTTTTAGAGGCACTCTATTCAGCGCCTCTATTTTTTATTATCTGTACTTCCAAATCCACCATTACGAGTACCCTCAGTTTTATCATCTTCTGTAATTCCATAAGGTAAGAAAATCCCCTGACAGAAGCCATCACCTTTAGCTACTTTCATAGTTTTAACCCCTTCATTGGTAATTTTAACCATAATATGCCCTTCGTTATCTGAATAGAAATAATCACTGTCAATGATGCCAACTGTGTTCTCAAGTCTTATTCTATATTTAAAACCTAAACCACTTCTTGGAAACAACATTAGTACCCAATCATTGTTCATTCCGCAACGAATACCAGTTGGAATCTTAATTGTTTCTCCCGGCTCTAACACAAATGACAACGGTGAATAGAAGTCATAGCCAGCACTACCTTTAGTTGCTCTCTGAGGAAGTTCAATAGGGTAATATGCATCTTTAATTGTTTTATCAGTAATCATTGACGGCTTACTGAATGAATCTTTCCATGCTGTTTCAAACTGTTCATAAGATACTTTTTCAAATTTTGCAACTCTTTTTGCCATATTAATAATCTCCTTTGTGTATGTAATATTGTGATTCTTTTATTGATAAGTTCATGCTAAAAATGTAATTCTTCATCACTTAGTCTGATTTGAATATAAACATTTTTATTGTCTTTAGGAATAAATCCATATACATGAACTTTTTCATTTGGATCATCAAAACATAAAATATTAGTATTTTCATCTTCTGGTTTTAACAAGTCCATAGCAAATTTTCTTATTGCTCTTTTCTGTAAAATTCTTGATTTACTACGTAGATTATTAGCACACCATATCCATCCATAACCAATACCTTCAACATCTATCCAGCAACATATATCTGGACGACTCTCATCATCATACCAATACTCACATACTTCTATATTTTTATATCTTTTTATTGGTATTCTAATATCTTTCTTTTTAAGAATATAATATATATCATCAGATAAATTGAAGTCTTTTATTACTCCTTGCAATGTCATAAACTAATCTGACCTTTCATTTTATATTTTCTTTTAAATACTTAATATATTTGTCCCATTCACCTAATGAATGGATATATTCTTTAGTTTTTAAACATTTTTTCTTCATATCTTTTTTCAAATCAATTGTCCTATACTGCTTACTTTTTTGAAGTTTATTGGTCAAAAAAGCGTCAGTTACCCTAGAGACTAACAAGTAATCCTTGTTGTCCATAGAATCCAAAATAGCGTTGTATTCTGCTAAATCTTCATCAGGAATAGGGTAATCACATTTGGGTAAGTTCTTAGTCGAGAAAGGACTAATATCTGATCCTGCAGTTGCAGGTTTAAGAAAAGATGCTATGTATTCTAACTTACGAGCATGGAACTTAAATTCTATTTCTTTATCATTTTCCATGATACTTCGTACAGTTCCTTCATCTTCAAGTGCTTTGTATAATTCTTCATAAGTCTTATATTCCGGTAGTCCAATATCATTAGCTATAGCTTTTAAAATATTGTGTCCTCTTCCTATAGATGGAATGTAAGCCACAAGAGTAGAAAAACCATAATGATATATCTGAGCACCACCATAGCATTTGATATAAATATCATCAAAACTTGGGTCTATTCCTCCAGAATCATCTCTGGGATAATCATTGGTACTTTGATCTATTGCAGCTTTTAGTCTGTAAGTACCTTTATATTTCATTAGATATTTTGCCATTTAAAAACCTCTTTAGAATCAGTTCCTTTCTTAAATCCAAAGAACGGAATATCTTCTTTAAAAGTATAATCATCATTAATATAGTAACAAGGATGTTCTTTTGTTTTAACACAGAAACATTCTTCTTGTGTCAACTCACAATAGTTGAGCATATGGTTCTCTCTGTAATAATCACAATTGAAACAATTCATTAAATCACTGTCCTATCATTTCCTTAGTAATTTCTTTATATATTGGATTGCAATCTTTATATTTACTTGATTGCAAAATTTCTAAGACCAATGTTTCTTTGTCTGTATTAAATCCAAGCGTAAATTTAGGAAATAATATACCTCCTGATACTCTAAATGGAGGACTAATTTTTACTGAATTAATCTTTTTTAGTCTTTTGATACAGTCGTGATATGAATATACTGGATTCACTTGATAATACTTTCTATTTCTCCAATCCATTAAATCCTTGCCTCCATATTTATAAAATCTATAATCTCACCATTGTCTTTCTTCTCTTCCATATCCTTTATAGCATCTTCAATTGAATCAAATTTACAAGTGCAAATGTGTCCTTTTGTAAGATTTACGAAAGAATATGTATGGTCTAATTTATTCATCATAATAGACACAACTACATTATCTTTTTCTCTTATAACTAAATATATATTATCCTTCATCTTTTAAACTCCTCTGCTAAGATTTCAAATTCCACATCCACATTATCACGTAACTTTAACTCATTGACAATGGTAATAAAAACGCCCACAAGCACCATGGAGATTCTGTAATTTTCATACCTATTATTACTGCTACAGCAGTTGAAATCCATGCTATTGCTTTTGCAAATTCCATATATTAATTCTCCTTTAATACCATAATAACTGCATTACACATACCAATAATCTTTTGAAATTTTTCATCTTTCGAATGAACGTTTGCGCTAGACAAGGCATATCCATTTTCTGCAATTTCTTTTATTGCTGACATCCATTCAACAACAATGTTACTACCAGATTTTTCTTTAAGCTGATTTTCAGCATACATTCTTTCTTTATCAATAACTTCTTTATCAATCATTGTTAATATTCCTCATAGTCAGTCTCATCACTGATATTTAATTTATGTTTCTCAGCTTCATGTACTTTATTCAATGCGACTTTTTTACTATCAAATACTACTTCTCCTACAGTATTAAATCCTAAGAGATACTCATGTTTATCTCTTTTATCCATACCTACAAAGTAGGTGTCTGTGACTGTACGAACAGTCAAATCACAGACATCATAGATACCTACTGTAGGGAAAATTCTTGTATAATAGAGCTTGTCACCTTTTTCTATTACTTTCATTAATCACATTTACTCCATCCACAATTCTTGCAAGTGTTACAGCCACCTTCAAAGACTAATTCTCCACCACACTGAGGACATTTCGCCTTAGAAACTGGTACAATTTTAGGTGTAATAACTTCTAATTCTTTTTCTTCAATATCTGAAAAACCTACTTCATCCATCATCTCTTCATACATTTCAAGAAGAGCATTTCCAATAGCTACAGGGCAACTGCTGCCTTTAGATGTATCGTGCTTAGTAGCTGTTCTAACCGCATATGATGGACAGGTACCAGAAGATTTTAACTGATCTACTATGGAATAAACATCAATTCCGCCTCTAGCTGCCAAAGAAATCATTCTCGAAAGTCCAATCATAAAATTATTACACCCACCGGAAGACCCTTTACTGAAATAAGTTTCAAGCAACTGGCCATTGTCTGGATCAAAGAAAGCTTCACAATGGAGTGTTCCACAACCTGTCCTAAGAGTTCTCTTTTTGCCAATGCAATTATCATCTGCTTTGATGATCATTCCTCTTTCTAATCTGTGAGGTTTTTCTACAATATCTTCTACATTCTCTTTAATAGTAAGAATACCTGCACGTTTACATCCATCTCTAAAGATAGTTACACCTTTTAATCCTGCATCCCATGCAGTCATGTATAATCCTTCCACCTGTTCAACTGTAAAATCATTTGGAACATTAACAGTAGAACTGATAGATGCATCAATGTGTGACTGCCAAATACTTTGCATATAGATTCTGTTCTTATAATCCAGTGTCTGAGCTGTTACAAAGTAATCTGGTAATTCAGAATCATCTTTTAATCCATGTTTATCCATATATTCTTTTACAATTGGAGTGTAGACTTTATAATATTCATCATGACCTTTAAGAGACTCTGTTTTTCTTGTATAGTAGTTTGCAAAAATAGGTTCAATACCACCAGACACACCAAGCATAGTTGAAAGAGATCCAGTTGGTGCAATTGTAAGTAACTGAGAGTTTCTAAGTCCAAATGATTCTACTAATTCTTTTGTTTCTCCTAATGCATTTTTACTATAAAACGCTGATTGTTCTACCGCTTCTGGTTTATATTTAGGATATACACCATATTCTTTTGCTAACACAGCAGATGTTTTAATTGCCATATCTGCCATAGTATGTCCAATCATGTCACATAAATCAATGGCTTCTGGACTACCATATTTAATTCCCAGTTTAATAAGCAAATCGGCAAGACCAAAGATTCCAAGTCCAATCTGTCTCCAATCATATACAGATTCTCTTTGTTCTTTTAATGGATGGAGTGGAAGTCCTTCATCTAATACTTCATTTAATGCAATAACAGACGATTTGACACAATGCTTAAAACTCTCAAAATCAAATCCTGTATCACATGCAAATTCAGCTAGGTTAATGCTACCAAGAAGGCATGAACCTCCCGCTGGCAAAGGTTCTTCTGCGCATGGATTTGTTCCTGCATATTCAAACTCATCATCACAACTAAGTAAATTCCAGTTATTGATTCTGTCCCAGAAAAGCATTCCAGGTTCAGCATAATCCCAGTTCATTTCACACATTTTATGGAACATTTCATATGCATCAATTTCTTTAGTGATGGTTTCTCCTGTTTCTAACCTAGTAAATGATAAAGTAAATGGAGTTTTATTCTTTACCGCAGCCATAAACTTGTCTGTAATTCTAATAGAAATATTAGCTTTTGTGACTCTATCAAGGTCTGATTTAATACCAATAAACTCTTCTAAGTCTGGATGCTCACATGAAAGACTAAGCATTAAAGCTCCTCTACGTCCCGCTTGCCCGATTAATCCAGTAACCATAGAATATAAGTCCATAAATGATACAGAACCAGTTGTTTCTTTAGCGGCATTATTGACCTTTGCACCTCTTGGAGATAATTTACTAATATCAACTCCACATCCACCACCATAGCTATATGTACGAGCAAGTTTTTTAGCGCAGTCAAAGATACTTTCAATATTGTCTTCTGGTGGTTCAATTACATAGCAATTACTGAGACTAATTTTACGTCCTTTATTCTCAAGACCTCTATTAGCAAGAATGCGACCTCCAAATAAGAACTTTTTCTCTTTAATTAAATTAGCAATTTCTGAATTTCCACCAGATACACGATTAATCCACTCATCAAAAGTTTCATTTTCATATCTGTATTTTCTTTCCCAAATGTCTTGTCCTAATTGATTCTCTGTTCCTAACCATTCCTGTACTGTCATACACATTCTCCTTAATCGTAATAATTAATAATATAATCAACAGCTTCTTCAAGAGTATCAAACACTACATCACAATCTTCAGGAAGCCATTCATATACATTCTGTTTCCCAAATCCAATAACAGGTATCCCTTTATCAACTGCATATTGTAATTCCTGTCCAGTCCCCACAGAATTTTCAGTATTATTAAGGTTTACTAAAATCAAATCACTATTGGAGATGAGATACTTTATATAGAAATTTTTTGTCTGCTTGGCTGTAATAGATTTAGAGCCATCTCTAGGAAAATACTCTGTTGGATCATATAAGTGATATGCAATAAGATCTAAATACTTTTGTGCTAAAATAAATCTCTCAAAAGCTTCATTCCTCCAAGATGTCCCTTCATCAACTAATCCTTTGCAAGCACCAGCTAAATAAATATTTAATCTTTTCATTTTATTCCTCCATCATATATTTAATAAACAAAGCTGCATCATCAGGGTTCTCACAATGCAATTCAAGAGTATCTAATAAAGTGTCCCCTGACTGTACCAAAGCAGTTAAAACAAATCTGCATAACTGACTGTTAAGGACAATATTGTCACCTTCCGGTGAGACAATATCTACTCTTCCTTTACATTTGTCTACTACTTTAAAAAATGATTCAAAATCTTTAATTCTATTAATTTTCACTCTTGTCCTCCTTATCTTTTATAAACAACTGAAAATCATTAGCTTCACAACAAGCTGCTTTATATAGAGTAGCCATAGAAAATACTTCTCCTGGCTGGAATCTATCTACTTCTTTGTATCTATAACAGGATTCTTTTTTAGGACAATCCACTAACTCTCCTGCACAGAAAGTAATATCGTGACTAAACGCCATAATACCCGCCTCCCATCGGTTCATTAATAAATTCATCTATTGATCTATAGTCTTTAAGCATAGCAATTGCTCTACATAAGATGCCTTCTATTTCACAATATTGAGCACTATCAGCAATATCTGATAATCTATCAATCACCTGTGTAATTGTCATATTCTTATATGATGGCTCTTTGTATTCATCCATATTTATACCTCCTAAAAATCAAATTTCTTGTTACATAATTCATCTAAATCATCCATAAGATAAGTTTGTCTATGGATAATCTGTTCTTTAGTAATTGCATATTGCAGAGCCTTAGTCTGAGCACATAGTATAAATTTTTTACTGGCTCTAGTAATCATGGTGTATAAGAGTTCTTTATTAAGCATAATAAACATTGAAAAGTCTATTCCTCCAATAACTGTATCAAACTGACTTCCTTGAGCTGAATGACAAGTTATTGCATATCCAAGCTCTATATAAGGAGCATGTGATTTAGGTACTTCTACATAGCCAATTCCTTGAAAATCTATTAGGATATGATCATCTTTTATATCTTTTATGATGCCTAAGTTTCCATTAAAGATATCTACAACTGAACCATCAGAATTAATTATCTGGTACTTATTCTGTTTATTTATAACTTTATCTCCTACTTTTAATACCCATTGAACTACTCCGCTTTTCATAATTTTGTATTGCTTTTTTGATTTGGGATTGTATATCTGTTGAGCTATATGATTTAAAGAAGCTACTGAAGATACTCCTTGTTTACAAGGAACAATGATTTGCACATCCAGAATAGATTTAGCATGTTTGATTTCTTCTTTAAAATACTTCACAATATTGTGATATGTATTGGATTTATCCGTATAGCAATTGAGAATCATGTCCTGGAGCTCGCCTCTTGTTTCTTCTCCAGTCCATCCATCAGAAGTTAATTGTTTTCCTTGCCTTACTCGAATACTTTCGGTAATAATGGCTGATTTCTGAGCTTGTCTATGAATTTTATCAAGGAAAATTGAAGATATATATTTAGATTCAAGCATATCAGCAGCTACTGCACAGGAGCCTATAGATTCTAGCTGCCCCACATCTCCAATAAAGATTACTTTTGTTCCAGTAGCACACGCTTTCAATAATTGCTTAAAAAGATAACCATCAATCATAGACATTTCATCCACTACAATAATGTCATAATCTAAAGGATCATACTCATAGTCAAATGGTGTTCTTGGATCTCCATATTTGAGTTTGAGTAACTTATGAATTGTTTGACTTTCTTTACCAGAAGCTTCACTAATTCTCGCCGCAGCTCTTCCGGCTAAAGCTACTGTTACACTTTTATAATCTTGCAGGATAGTAAGAATACCATCAATAATACTCGTCTTACCTGTTCCGCCGTAACCGGAGATACAGCATAACTGATTATCGAGAACCATTTTAATACCCTCAAGCTGTTGCTCTGTATAATCCCATCCTTGAGCTTTTCTTTCTTTTAATTATCTCTAGCCAGTTACTATACTTAAATTTATTAGGGGTCATTTTTTAATCTTACTAAATGTTCAGCTATCGAATATTCTAAGTCATAATACCATTTCAATCCTATCTTAGTTTTTTCTTTATTCCATACAATCATTTGGGAATCTTGTAAATCATGTATCGCTTCAGCGATATTCAAATCAGGTACTTCTTCTCCTATTTTATCTATTAACTCTTGCATGATTTCTTCTGAATAACTAAATGATTTTCCATTCTCTCCTTGATTCCTTAGAAACATTTTAATACAAGTTTCAATCCGATCTATACCATAAGGATCAGCTCCATTCTGCAGTGCTATATCATCGGCTGTTTTCCAACCTATCCCTCTTATGATTGTCAAATCATATGGATGATTTTTTACTACATCAACAGCTTTATCTACGTCTTCATGATAGTATTTGATAATCTTTTCTATCAATTTATCACTAATGGAGTACCTAGCTAAATCAATATACGCTTTGTGTTTATCATAGGTATCATTAAATCTCTCAATCCACTTAGTAGCTACACTGGGGCCGCATCCCTTAATTTTTGTAAGTTCTTCTACGTTTCCTTCTTTTAAAGCTAAGTAAGGATTATCTAAGGCCTCATACATTCTTTGTACATACTTAGGGAATAGTTTACAGAGAATATATTTTTGACCTCTAATATCAGTTTCAGCTAAATCATTATTCATAGAGCTTTCAAGAATACTAATTTGCTCTCCCCAGGTGGGGCTGTAGTCCATTTCACCTTTTATGTCGTAAACTTTTCCTATAATAGGCGTATGAATATTTCCTTTAATACAATATCTCATGCCTTTTGTAAGATTTCCTACAGTTATTTCTCTCACTGTTGCATAAAATATGCCCCAGTGAGTAGAATCATTATAGTATTTTTGCTCTTCTAAAAGACCTTTGAACTGTACCTGTTCAACTACAGTTTCTATTATCCTTCACCAACTTTCTTTCTATCTGTTTGAGCCAATATTGTTCCATCATTGTAAATTTCCTCAATTCTATTAGTTGTATGAGTATAAACAGTGTCTGGATATTTCATAATAACAAATTGATCTTCACGCCTATAACCACAAACAATGATTTTAGAACCTCTTTTAAACCAAGACTCTTCCAGAACTTTTTTCTTGCCTGCAGGTGTCTGCTCAGAAATTCTTTTATTATAATAACTATACTGACCTTTGTTATATTTACAGGTTACGACACCATGGTTAGTCAGCAACGACACCAAATGTTTATTATTATCAGAGTCTAAAACAGTTCCAGCTAATCGAAATATTTTATATTTAGGAAAATGTTTAATTTCTCCTCTAACTCTTCTTGTGGTATGCTCATACACTTCAGGAATCTCTGGGAGTGAATTATAATCAACCACTCCATACTTTGGCTCATTCAAATTCCACAACTCATGCCGATCCGGGTAATAGCTTAATGATTCCATATCCCATTGTTCTAATGATCCAGATGCATAAGATTCCATTGTTGAGTCAAGTTTTTTCTGGTTATATAATTGAAGTGTCTCAGGTAAAGCCATATAATCTTTCAATGGTTGGATAAGAGCATCCCATTCTTTATTAAAGAGCTTCTCTGAAATAATTACTCCATCCTCCTTTGTACCCACAATACATGTATTAAAGTGCTCCATCAAAAATTCTGTACCTCTTTCATCAAGAGCAAAATATCTGTCATGATATCCTTTTTTAGGTACCTTTTTTCCTTCATCTATTATGTTTTTTAAAAAGAAACTCTCATGTAAAGCATACGCTTTGAAATTCTTGATTCTAATCATTGTTTCCATCTCTTTTGGGAAGATGTCATATTCTAATGCTGAGTTAAACTGCTGCATAGTCAGCTTATCTATAGGTGTAAATACATTACGAGAAAGAAACTTTTTCATTGTTTCCATGCGATCTGGAGAATCAAGTTCATTGAAACAACCAGCTTTAATTAGAATAATCATTTTAGCAGTACCAATAATCTTAGTGTCTACCATACGTTTACAGAAATCTTCAAATGAACTATAAGGCTGATGCTCTACAATGGCACGAGCTATATCATCACCTATTCCACAAAGTCCTTTAAAAGAGAAAATAATACGATTGTTCTTTTCATCTGGGACAAAGGAAAACTTTGCTTCATTGATAAGAGGTCTGTCTACTATGATTGAACGCTGCTTAAAATTGGCTATTGCTTTCGCAATTTTCCCATATTGAGTGGACTTATTATCATCAAGCTCTTCGTTGGCTCCGGCATTGATAATTAAACATGCTGTATTCCAATAGATAATTGGATAGTGATATCCTAAATTCAACTCTTGCAAACCAATACAGGAATAAGGGAAAGTGTGGTTTTTAGAAAATGAATCGGTGTACCGCTACTTTCGTAGTATTTGTTCGGACTAGACTATCTCTTGAGTGACTGTATTAAATAAATCTTTGTCCACATATTCCCATTTAAACCCGCCAGCTGAGTCTCTATTCCCTCTACATACTTCTCCTATATTTTGTTGAGGAATGTTTGTAATCTCACCAGCAATTTTTATACTTCGAAAAATACTCAAAATATTATTTTCATCATCAAGCAATGCTACAGGTCTTAGTGCTTTTTCAACTGACTTTTTCTGATTTAATGCTGTTGATATTTTCCGTTTTTTACTATCTTTATTAATCAAACCTGTACGAGAGGCATGAAGCATATTTTCTTTTCTGTCAACCCATTCCAAATTTCCGTCTTCATAATTATTTTCTTTGGTCCCTGCAAAATTGAAATCTTTCCTATGTCCATCTTTATGATTTACTTCCGGTAAATTTCGAGGATTCGGCAAAAAAGCTTTTGCTACAACCCTATGAGTCAAATCTCTTTCTGTTCCAAAACTTACTCTCGTATATCCGTTATTTGCTTTATGAGGATGAAATATTTTTTCAGTATAATGCTTGGTTCTTCCTAAACTATCTGTAATATCTCGTTCTAATCTTTTAATGTCTCCATAATTGGATACTTGATATTTTCCTTCCCATCCTTCAATATCCTTCCATTCTTCCATCGTAACCTCCAGAGCACAGTCACCCTATCCTTGCGCTTCCCAATGTGCTAATCTCATCAGTACTAATAGTCGTTACACCCGATTTAACTTGGCACGGTATTGGCATTATCAGCGTCCACCGTTAGCCCGTAAAAAAGTACGGACACCGTTTTTTGCATACGTTCACAAGGTTTTACTTGAGCCGTATTCAACCCAAGCTGCTTTCCTATAACTTCTTTCCAGATATAGTTCAGCAGATTCTCTGAAGTTCCAATCTCTTTGCCATGTTCAAAGACATCTTTTTCATAGCTTCCTGCAGTTTTCATCTTTTTTAGCTAATACCTTTTCTTAACTTATTACTCTGTGTAACATTGAATCCTGAAATATGATCATCCATAGAAATTTCCATTACAATTTCCTGTGTATCTCCTACTCCATATACAGGTAATAGATATTTCTCTAATATTTTTATTTCACTTTCTGTCAAACGGTACTCATCTCTCATGCATTTGTACCATTCATTAATATCATTCTTATACCTAATATAAGTGTCAATGGGCTGTTCAGCGCCTTCTCCTGATACCATAAGTCTCATAATTGAGTTCGCAGTTGCAAGCTCTACTAAGGAATGGGGTTTGATTCGTTTAGCTGCCTGGAGCCCAACTGCAGTATCAAACTGAAAGAGATCTGTCACATCATTCTTTGCAACCATATCCCACATTTCTTTAGTATCATAATCAAGTACATCTGGATGTAAATATTTATTATATGTAGCTCTCAGTGATCCTTGCCATTTCATATATCCCGCATCAATTAGCAAATTCATACAAGTTCTAATCTTATCTAATGCCTGAATGGTTAAGAAATCCATTTTAAGACCAGAACAATAATCAGAATCTTTCATATTAAATTGAGTGATATAAATACCGTTTGGAGCTTTCATCCTAGCATTGTGAGCCAAAAAATCTTCATTAAACAAATATACTGCTGAAGCATGTATACTTCTTCCACATATAAGCCCTTCAATAGTCATAGCCGTTTCTAAAAGTTTGTCGTATTTTTTGACTTCATTTGCAAATTCAGTTTGTCTCTGACGTTCTTTCTCTTCGTTCCCATAAAGACAATCATGCAAACTCCAAGTTTGACCTCTGGTAACAGGGATAAGATTAGATAAATACTGAGTGATATCTGAATCTAATCCTAATCCTCTACCAGCAGTAATAATAGCTGATTTACTACCCTCTGTTTTAAAAGTACTACAATTAAGTACTTTTCTTTCACCTCTGCGACGTTTCACAGCTTCAATGATTTTTAGTCTTCTATCTTGCTGTGTGTCGATATCTACGTCACTGAGTTCAACTTTTTCATGGGAAATATGTCTCCAATGAGGCAGTCCCCACTGTAAAGGATTCATCTGAGTAATGCCAATGAGATACATTGTAAACATTCCTGTTACTGAACCTCTGGCTACACCCACTAAAGAATCTCCTTCTTCCCACATAATATTAACCAACTCAAGTGTTGATATATAATAGGAAGAAATACTTGTACCAAGCTTTTCAGTAACAAGCCACATTTCTTTTAATTCAACTTCAATTCTATCTAAAGTCTCAAAAAATTTTACTTTACCGAAAGTAGTATAAGGAATCTTTTCATAATATCCATCTTCTATCAGTTTTAATAAATATCTATCATAAACATTATCACTATGAGCGAATTTAGATATGTATTCATAGCGATCATAATAATTGCCAAAGAAATCACTTAACTCAAAATCAGGGATGTCAGCTCCAGGAACAATAGTTGGACAATACAAATCATACTCTTCAACCTTCTCACCAATCTCCAGAGAACACTTCAATGCATCTTCCACTTCTTCATACCCAAGATAATCCATCCTCTGATGAATTTGCTCATTGGTCATCATCCAAGTTGATTCATAGAAATCACCTAACTCTCTTTCTTCATCATCGCGACTATTAAGATAAGCAGCATGAATTTCTCTATCCTCTTGTTTCAAATAGTGGACATCACAGGCAATAGTAGCTTTTATTCCTAATTGATGCTTTAATTTTACAATCTCTCGATTCAACTTTATCTGTTCTTCTGACAGTCCCGGTTGCATTTCCAAGTAAAAATCTTTACCAAATAACTGCTGGTTCCAGAGAAGAAAATCCATATAATTTTCTCCTGCTAATAGAGACTTGCCTAATTCTCCTCCTAAACATGCTGTCGTTGAAATCAGATGTCCAGGATTAGATTTAACTACATGTTCCAGATCACTTTTCAATGTAGGAACACGTTCCATCCTTCCTGTATAAAAACTGTTGTCCCATGCTAATGAACTAAGTTCTCTTAACTGCTTATGCCCTATTTCATCTTTAGCCAGAAGAATATAATGATAAAATGGAGAATCACAAGACTTCTTTCCATCTTCTGATATATTTAATTTGTCAACTAAATATATTTCATTACCAAGTATTCCTTTGAAATCTTCCGGCAGTTCACCGGAAGACTTCATGGATTTAATTGTTTGAATAAATCTCACATGACCAGATACAGACTCATGGTCAGTGATAGCAACTCCTGAAAGTCCAAGAGACGCAGCTTGTTTTATTAATTGAGGTACTTTTACGATGCAGTCCAACATACGAAGCTGACTAAATTCTGTATGCGCATGTGTCTCTATTCTCACTAGAACACCAACTTTCTCTTAATTTCTTTCTTTATTTCTTGTCCATAAGGATTAAGTACTGCAAATGATTTTTTCTCAGGTGTCCATAAGCTATGATACTGACATAGACCAGAAAACTTAGGATCAGCATTTGGGGAAGTGCTGTGGAATGGACACCAGTAGCATAATGGAGTTGGTTTGGGAGGATACTCGCCTTTAATTTCCATTTCATCCATTTCATTTAACACCTTGTCCAGTTTCTTAATTCCTCTGTTAAGATAACCTTTGGTACATACACCTTCGTCAGCTCCTTGAATAGCATCTATAAGAATAAAATCATACACATGGTCTGTTGCAGGCTGTCCATATAAATGAATACATGCCAGATCATAAATTACATGTTGCATAGGTGTTTTTATATCTGCATCTCTAAACACGGCCTTTGAGGATTTATAGTCAGTAATCCTTAGCTGCTCTTTTGCATTCTTATCCACTCTATCAATAAAACCATGTATAATAACTCTGTCGTCATATACAAATTCAAATCTCTGTTCTACTGCTACGGGAGTCCACTCTTTACTATCAATCCTAGATGGCAATACTTTGTTATAAAAGATATCCATCTTTTCTGAATAGTTCATACCTGACTTACTATCAGCAGTAAAAAACTCATCAAAATATTTCTTTTTGAGGTCTTTTATACCGAGAATGTGATTATCCGACTTCTCATCAGTCTCTAAATAGCCCTCTTCCGTAATGCTTTTAAGATAGTCATAATCTACTGTCTTACCTTCCATTATCATTCTTCCTTTAAGCTCTAATGCCTTATGTAAAATAGAACCAATTTCCATAGGAAGAGACGATTTCTTTGAAAAGTTTTTGTCTACATATTTTAATTTGTGACTCAGTGGACAGTGATCAAAGTTACTCTCTTTACTGTAGGAGAGATAAGGTAACCCCTTATCCTCCTCAGTTACTTGTCGGATTTTCTGACTGATTTCAGTCAATTAATGCCTTTCTATACATAATACGTTCCCTCCAACGTGATATCTTCCATAGTTATTTCTACTTTGTTGTCAAGCAGTTTTAATAATGTTTCTTTGCCTTTATCTGTAGGCGCATCCTTATAATCTAACACCCCATCTTTATCCCATAAGATTGATACTTTACAATATGGAATAATCGGACGTATTTTCTTAAATAATTTATTTTTGTACAGCTCACCGTCCCATCCATACGGATCCTTATATTCCTTGTCAAAACCAAGAATTAATTCTTCTATCTTCAAATAATCGAGTAGCAATTTGATTTGTTCATCTGAAATTTCACTGCCACATACAGCTAAAGAAAAGTCATCATCACCAAAATACGAATGATTTTGCATAACTCCTTTCTCAGACTCAAGTAGTAAACATTTCCTACAAGTCTTAATCTTATTCTGGTTAATATGAATACCATAAAGATTATGTGATAACTTGTGGCTTAGAAATTTTCCTTCTATATTAAGAGGTACATATTTTCCAATGTTCTCTACGTCTTCTTCATCGAGATATCTTCCTCTTATACCAATAAGATTTTGATGTCTATCTCTATGAGGAATAACTATTTGATTTGTATTACCCCAATAAGATATTTCAAATGTAGATAACGTCTCTCTGGAAATATGGTCGTTTAAAAACACTTCATGAGGAGTATATTCAAACATTTCTAATACATGCTCATCTATAGGTTCACAGTCTATAATGTCTGTAGATTTGTTTTTCCCAAACTTCTTGAGCCACGACATATCACATATATGTTTTGGTCTCTCAATATGTTCAACAGCTTTCATATCTATTTGATTAGCAATATAAGATACCGCCTGATACCAAGTATAAGTAATCCCTTGTACTCTTTTAGCTCTGATTACTAATTCAAAAATAGAGAATGATTCGCTACATGAGGTGTAGCAATGAAATGTTCTTCCAGAATACTGATCTGTAGGTTCATGATAGTAATAAAGCTTATAACTATCGCCACCATGACAGATTGTTTGAAAGATAAGATTCCCAGATGAGTCTGTTCTATATCCTTTTGATCCTAAATCGGTAACTATCTTGATTACCTGTTCCTTTGTAAGAGCCTTTAATATTGCATTTTTATCATAGTAAGGCATCAGTACACCTAAAAATCAAATGGCATTGATCCCAATAAAGTACTCGTAGCTTCTTGTTGCTCATCATCAGTAATCTGGATATCATCAAGGCTCTCAGAATGTTCCTCAATTACTTTCTCAATTTGAGCTACAGCCACTTCAGTTTCGATCAGGTTATAATAGTTGTCTGTAATAAATAAATCTTTAGTTCTACCAGTAGAGAGATCAGCATATTGCCATAAACGGATTTTTGTCAGTTTTCCTCTTCGTACTTTATATATGTGTCTTACAAGATTGGGTATCGGTACTCCATACATATTGTGCATAAGTTTCTTTACACACTCTAACTCTGCACTTGTTGGTCTCAGTGAAATTTCACCTAAGTCAATTCTATCTGCTAGAGATTTTGCACCTCTTAACATTGTTTCGTCTTTAATCTGACTATCTTTGTATGTACCATTTAACTGAGTCATTGTTAGAATAAAGATATCCAATTTCATAGCCAAATTCTTAAGAGTGTCCATGAATAAGAACAAAGTCTGATCTTCTCTCAATTTCATTCCTTTACTCATAGAAGCAACTTCAGCAATTAATTTAGCTGACATATGTATATAATCGAATACGAAATAGTGACATCCTTTTTCTCTCTTATAAGTTTTAATGATATTTGATATATCTTCTATACCAAAATCATTAATAATTTCTATATATAAAGGATAAGTAGCAATATATTCAATAGCTTTATCTACTCGTTCTTCCTCATCTCCTTCATAGTCTCCATCAAGAATCTTGTTCTCTGGTACTCCGGAAACGTATGCCATAATGATAGTCTGTACTTCGTCTTCCTCTAACTCAGTAGAGATGAATAGAGATGGTTCCTCACACCCAGTGTAAATCCATTCTTTTTTATCTGTATCATAGAAATAAGGGATTGAAATATTACAGATATCTGCCAATGCAGTCCTTGTCTTTCCTCCACCAGAATCAGCAGAACGAAGATAGACCTTTTTAAGTCTCGCCCCTCTAGCAATAGTAGTCATCATAGGGCTCTGTAAAGGTATTCCAAACTCTGGTTCTTCTTTCAATCTTTCTTTCAGTTCTTTCATTCCCTTACCGGCAAGCTGACCCCTTCTCGAAGAATCCATTCCATAGAGCATTTTTGCTTTCGTAATGAGCAGATCCTCTTCTTCCAGAATCATATCATTTATTGAAGTTGCATCTAATTTAGCTGCTTGCTGTTCTTGTCTGCTAGGATCAATGATTGTTTGATCATAGATGTTCCTTATGTCTACTCCACATGAATCCCAATATCTTAAAAGACTAAATTTCTTCAAGCGTTCCAGGTAGTAACTAAAATTTTCCAATTCAGCCAAACGAATGGCATCGTCACAATAATCAATTCCTTGATTATCGTTGAAAATTTTATATTGTTTCTCATATCTTGAAAGAAAACTATCTATAGCAAATGTATCTATAATCTCTACCCCTTGGTTGTAGAGATTATACACACATGAAAATAATATTGCGTAAAATTGTTCTTCTTCAAAGTCATACTGTGTAAGTGTGTATTCTTCCAAAAGGGAAGGTTTCTTCATAATACATCCTAAACATTGAAGAGTGGCGTGTTTGTCAATTAACATATTCACTCCCCTATTTTGCTTATATCAATCAAATCTACATTTTTCTTTTTAGGCGATACTTTTATATGCTTCTTTTTATAAATCTTATCCAAATCTACTTTTGAAGGTTCTATACTGTCTAGCTGTGCATAAAATGCCTGAGCTTGGTCATAATACCAAGGAATTAATCCAACAATGTCACTATCTTCATCTTTCCTGGCTTCTAATCCAACTATAGAAAAACAATATTCTAAAGTCTGTTCCATTCCTTCCCAAGTAAATCCTTCATACATTTTTTTGTATTTATAAGCCATTGCTGAACTTTTCGCTGTGCATTTACCCTGTATTTGCTCCACTTTACTAAAGAATTTTTCTGCTGCCTGGGCTTCACTTTCTGGAACTGCTTCAGGGATTTCAGGGAGAGCACTTTGTTTCAGCGCTCTCTCATATTGTTCCCTTTGCTTCTTCGTCAGTTTATCATTGTCAATCTTTTCTTTTCTTCTTGATTTTTTATCAAGACAAGCTTTATGATAGTATCTGGTTTTATATGAATAGCTTTCGAAGCAAGTACATTTTTATGACATACCGGGCAAATGTACATTGCCCTTGGCATTACGCCACTCCTAATTCAGCACAAGCATCCTTAATGTCTTCGAGAATAATACTCATAGCCTCAGTCTGCTTTTTAGTACACTGAGATACTTTCTTCCCGACACCAAGAGTCTGCTCTACAATATCTGTCAATGTTTCCATATGATCTGAGGCAGCTAGTTTACCTCCCCAAAGGGCAATCTCTTCCTGAAGCTGTTCAAAGGACATTGTTTCTTTTTCTTCATACATAGACTGCTGCTCATCATAGGATACTGATTTAATACCGTCAGCTTCTTCCTGTTTAGTGATTGCATCAGAAATTGCTTTCTCTAAATTATCTGCTGTAAACTCTTCAATTTTAGTTACCATGAAATCATATCTTGAACGAGCGAAGAACTTATCTGTCTGTGCAAAATAAGCAGAAGATTTAATTACATGTCCATCTTCATCTACGCCATTTGGCTCAAGGTAAGCCACTACGTCACAATTATCTACAATTGGTTTAATACAGCGCTTGTCTCCCTTAGGCTGAATAAAGCCATCTTTTTCGTCTGCATGTGCAACGAATACCACTGTATACCCGGAAGTTACTAATTTCTGAATCTGTTCCCAATAAATACGTTCATAAATCTGATAAAGATTTACTTTGCTGTTTTCATTGGCTCCAAGAGAAATGCATCCTCCACCATATGTGTCACATACGAATTTCTGGCAAAACAGAGAGGAAGCATATACTTCATCAATAACAATAGTGGAATAAATCTCTTTAGCTCTTTCTACTGTTTTAGGATCAGTAAGTTCTTTGATGTATTTAGTGAACATTCTCCAGTTGTTAATCATTTTATGTTTAACTCCTGCCTGAGCACCTAAACCATTCTCACACATGAAGAACAAAGCATTCTTCATCTTTGCGCAATTATAAGTTTTTCCCGTATTGTTTGTGCCATAAAGCATAATTACTTTTCCTTCAAGGCCATGTGCTACAACGCTTACTTCTGGTTCAAAAATACTATCTGTCATATGTAATCTCCTTTAATTTTACTATTTATATTTTTACAAACTTGTTTATAGATTAAAAATTAGGAAGTTTTGGTCTAGCTTTAGTTGTTGCGGCAGAAGTTGCTGTCTCTGGCTGTTTAGCTTTTGCTTTCTCTTCCTCTAAGCGAACTTCTCTATCAGTAATTGCCTGAGAAATTGCACCAATGTCATATGGTTCTGGAGTTGGTGTTTCACTATCCTCACCGTAAGCATCAGAAGCATTTGTAATAATCATTTCATTTTTATAGATCGTTTTCTTCTCAAATCTTGGTTTACCAATTTTTACAGGAATTTCTTTTGTGATTTCTGCACGACTATTTACAATATCACCATAGAACTTAACAGTCTGATTTGGTGCATAATCATCTAAAATTGCTTCTGCAATTCCATCTTCTGCTGGAGCATATAAGGTCATTGGCTCAATTCCTGCGTATGTAGGCACCCATCCTTTTACGATAGCTCGGCCTGTTTCTTCACCTTTATTCTCACCAGATGTATAAAGTTCTGGAGTAATAGAAGCAATTGCCATTTCTACTTCAAACCAAGCACGAGGCTCGAATTTCTCTGGGGCTCCATCATAACGCTTAAAAATCATTGTCTGATAAGAAATACCTACATGTACCTGTTTATCTTTTCCAACGTAAGAACGAGGTCTGATTTGACCATCTGTAACAGTTACTCTTGTAGCTGCGTCTTTACCAACTTTAGCAATAGACTGATATTCTCTCATTACAGTTTCAATGCCTGCATAATAGCCATTATCTGTGCCGTCATTCTTTTTCTCATTGATATACACTCTAAATGTTACAAAGTTAATGTCTCCTGTCTGTACTGTAATGTCACCGCTAATAACTTTTTTACCATCTCTTACTGACTCTTCCAGTGTGTTTTCGCTTACAATACCAACTACTTCTACTTTTGTGTCTGCCTGTCTTAAATTTGTTTTTTCACTCATGAATATTGTCTCCTCTTATAAATAATATTGTTTGGTATATTGATAAGCGTTCATGATTGAACGACTTATTCACTAAATCTCATGCTAACTCTATCTAAATATTCTTCATCTGACGGGTTAGCGAATCTAATAACTGTATATATGCCTTTGCATTCTGGACATCTATTATTTTTTCTTTCATTCCATTCAAACACTGAAGCACAACGAGTGCACTGGCATAATGTTGTTCGTGTTTCCATCTCATTCCTCCTCTTCAAAGATGCTTCCGCTAATGCCTAAAGCTTCAGCAAGTAGTGTTTTCAGAGGTTCTGATGGATTCTGATCATTCAACCATCCTAAATAACTATCTGGAATTTCAGAGAGTGGTTCTCCCTTATGTTTGCCGAATGGCATAAGATATGTTTCTGGTGTAGGTTTGAATTCTTTCATCAGTTCATCTACTTCAGTTTCATCAAAAGATACTGTTAAATCTTTTCTTGATGCCAAATAATCTGCTAAGTGAACTATCATCTGACCTTTTGTTTCTGGTAATGGCAGCTCATCTTTACTTCTTTTATCTGTGTTCCATTCACCCATATGTGAGGCGCAACAGTCTGCAATATAATCCAATTCTTCATCTGGCAACCATTCAAATCCTTTATAGGATTTTATTCTCTCAGCTATAAGTAACGGGTGTTTAAAAAGAGTATATTGACTGCCATTACGCCCAAGTTTTTCATCATCATGGTTCATAATAGCTGTTCGTAGCATATCTCTTTCTCTTGATGTAAACTGACTCTTGATACAATCAATTGACAGCATATGATTTAAGAATCTAGTTGCTCCTTTTACATGTTTAGCAAGTCCCATAAAACCAACTGTATAATCAGGGTGATACTTGTTAGTACTTGAAGCAGACACTTGCCAGAAATATGTAGGCGCAGTATCTAGTAATTCAATACAAAATTCCTGAATATCATCATTTTCAAATACTTCTAATTCTTCCTTAAAAAATCTCTCTGCTAATGTCATACAGTTTCCTCCTCAATAATTTCTTGTGCCTCTTCCATATCCGGTGTATCAGAGGAATCTTTTATCAATCCTTCAAGGACCTTGAAAGTGAAATTCTTGTGTTTATAAGCCTTAAAGCTACTTCTATTATCAATTCTTACAACTACACCTTCTCTAACATGTGTCGCCCCTATTGGATCAGGCCCATCATAGTATTTTTCTACACGCTCCATAAGATCTTCTTTAGTAGTAAACAGGAATTTATCAAATTCAGGTACATGTTTAACTCCTAAACAATCACACCAATTCTTTACTTCTTCCCATGGAATCTCTGTAATAACTCCATCTTCATTGGTCATAGTCATTCTATAAACATAAATATCAGAAGTACCAGGAGTGCACCCATAAGAGAACACTGTTTCATCACCGTAAAGCTTCTTAACTTCTTTATCTTTAATTTTAGCGTTGGAACAGGTTCCCATAATGGTCTGCTCTGTACCATCAACCCACCCTACGATTTCATAAAACACTTCCATTCCTTTTGGCAGTTTGTCAATAAAGTAGTCATGATATTTCTGTCTAAATTTATCATTCCCATAGTAACCGCCTTCAAATGTATTGAGTACAACTCTTCTTGTTCCAGTAACTATTTTCCATTCTTTGATAGCAGGAGCCGGTCTACAAAAAAGTTTTTGTAGTAGAGTCTTTTTCTTAGTAGTTATTTCTATTGCATTTGCTGTTCGACCAGATGTGCCATGCATTTTCAAAGTAATGTAACAAGTATCTCCTGGCTTAAAAGCATTTAAGTTATATGCTAACTGTTCTGTATCAGCATGTTCTTTAAAATAAGGAAATTTGTTTTTTAAATTCGGAGTTTTTACTTTCGGATCATTATTAGATTTTTTATGATTTGATCTTGGAATATATTTTTTACAGATAACTGTCCCATCAAGTACAGTAATTTGATCTCCTAAAGATAATTTATTTATATCAGTCCATTTACTAAGAGATTCTACTGGTAAAACCAGTCCTTCTGATTTCTCACCTCGCAGTCTCATAGCTTTAATGTTTCGTTTTACAGGATCAAGATATCCACCTGTAGTTGTTCCATCTTCATTTTTAATACGCAGTAAATTGTTTTCTTTTGCAAATTCTTCTCCTAGCTGACCATCAACCGGGAAAAATACAACTTTCTGCCCTTCGTAATAACTTAAATCAACAATAACCGTATTTCCAAAAACGGTACCAAGCTGGAGCCTATCAGCATTGCTGTGTTTACGAAGTTGCTTAAGCTCAGTAATGTAAGCACAATACATTAAGTATTGAATACCTCTTTCTCACTCATAATTCTCTTGCACAGATCAATTACATCTGTGTTGCCTCCTTTTATTTCATTATATATTTTAGTAACACCATAAAGTTTTCCTATATGGAATCCTTTGTTATATGTATCAGTAATTTTCTTTTTCATCTTTTTTCTAGTTATAAACACGTAGCTCCTCCTGTTATTTCTTCTAAAGTTCTAGGAGTATAATTCAGCAGCATTGCTCCGACATTATACATTTTACATGGTGTATTATATAGATTTTCCATTTCATACTTTGTTCTTTGCATCATATTATTTTCAAAACCTGTATGTACATGTCCATATAAATGGTACCAACCATAGTAATGATTCTTAAAACAAGGAATCGGATAATGACAAAGAATAATACTCTCTTTTGGATTAAGGTATAGTTCTTTATAATCAACTATTTCTACAAATAAATTCTGTAAATCTTTGTTTTTCAGAATCTTATTATCATGATTTCCTTTTATTAAATGAATCCTACCATTTAACTGGCTGTAATACTCCAATGTTTTAGTTGAACCATACCAACTAATATCTCCTAAAAGATAAACATCATCATCTAAGCCAACTACTGAATTCCAATTATTTTTAATAGTTTCATCGTTCTCTTCTATTGTCTTAAATGGTCTAGCATCGAATGCCAATGCATTTGTGTGACCAATATGTAAGTCTGAAATATAATAATTCATAAGCTACTCACCACAACACTAAGTATATCAATAACGCCAACAATTAGTAATATTATATAAAATCTTGTTCCATGTATCCCTATTGATGAGCAATAGGCTCCTAGAATACCCCAACATAGAATATTCAAAATTGATAAAAATGTTTTCATAGCTCACCTATCCAATCTTCATAAATATTATCTGCATGTGCTTCAATATCATCATGTAATGTCTCTTCTGGATAATCAATAAGAGAATCTATTACATAAGAATCCATAACTAAACTTGATACTTTACTGTCTGACAACTGATATTTTGTTTTTAATGTATCTTTCAAGGCTTCAATATAAGTTTTGGCACTTTTCGTAAGTTTTAATGCATCCGTCATCGTTCTACTCCTGTAATTTTCGTGCTGAATAACAAATTTCTTTATATTTCATGACTGCATCATACACTTCATCTGGAATTATATTTTTATATTGTTTGACGACAATTTCTATAATTTTCTTTTTAGCAATGTTATACGAATTACTTGCTTCCTCTTCTGACTCGAAACGTCCCAAATAAATTTTTTCTCCATTAACTCCATTGCAACTTGCTATATATGCTCCAGACTTTATTTTTTGTACTCCTAAAGCATAATTACCTCTATCATTTTTTCTATCTAGCACAATTGTATTTAATCTATGGGGTAATAACAAACAGGTGTCGGGACTATATATTTTATTTCCAATAACTTTTATATCTTTGTCCAATTCAAGTGAGTCGTCCTTTGATAAGGCATATTTATGTTCGCTGTACCATTTTGCAAAATTTTGATAATTTTTCCATTCGTCGCATACATAGCAATCAATATAATTTTGATTTTTAATATATTTATCGCTATAACATCTTGTTAACATAGATCCCCATTTTGTATATTCTTCTGTATGAGAAACACCAACTTTAGTTTTAAAAGGACCATAACCTCTATAACCAACACCTAAATAAGTGGGAATATTATAGTTCATAATATTTCCTTTTTGAAATATTGATAATAAGTGTGTCTCACAATAATTCCATCTTCGAATTGGATATCAATATCGTGGACATTTTTATATCTAATAATTTGCATCTTTAATCCTTGTTTATTAATATTTTCTTCTCCGGTTCGGTCTATTTTTTGCATAGTTAATTCACCCTTATAATCTGTTCATACAAACAAATATCCTTATCAGAAACTGCAAGATTTTGATGATAATGTCCAAAAATATTTTTTCTATAATCAACATTGCACCTTACTTCTTCCAGATAATTAGTTAACTTATCCGGTTTATACAATCCATGTGATAATAATGCTGCTGTAGAAGAAGCTGTACAATGTGTTAGGATAAAATCTACTTTATTATCATGTTCTGCCAGGTTCTTTATACCTTCATCCATCTCTTCTTGATTCGGCATTTCTCGCTCCCACCATGAAATGTGATTGATGCGGTACATTTTATCCGGATCATCCCTCCATTCCTTTACTCTTGGATCGTCAATCTCTAATACTCCATCTGAAATATCATGACTTGCAGCCCCTCCAAAGGTAAAGAATTTTAAATCGTCTATCTCAAACACCTGTCCTCTCATAAGATGAATTATTGATGGTTTAATAAAATGCACCTTACCACCATGCCATTCTTCTACTGGATAAGAATCTAATATGTCGTAATTTTCATGATTACCATCAATAAAGAGTGTTGTGAAATGCTTCTCTTCAAGCCAATTCAAATACCATCTCTGTTGTGGTGAATCTCTCCATATCCCAAAATCTCCAAGAACAATTACATAATCATCTTTAGTCATCTCTCTTTGCTCCGGGAACGAGTCCATATTTAATCTATGGATCCAATCCCCATGTGTATCACCTGTGATCCAAATTATTTCCACCACCTCCAACAATATGTAGCGATTGAAAATCCTATAAGAATCATGAAATATGCTATAGGTATCGCAAAAAACATTTTCATAATTGAAATTAGTAAAATACACAGGTCTAATTTTTTATCCGCAATCATGTTTAATATTCTTACTACTGGCAAAAGCATTAACTTCCAACCACTACATATAGCTCCAATTACTCCACATATAGCAGAAATCCATCCCATGGTTTGCTTAATCACTTAATTCCTCCTAAACTATCAATCCATTGTTTTACCTTGCCATTATCGTATGTTTTTGTAATCAATACGGCAGACACTGTTTGCCCTATTCTTCCATGATATTTACGATATGTACTTTCATCACTAAGTGAATATTCAGTTCCGTTATAATTTACCGTAATTTCATATTCAGCATAATCAGTTCGAAATTGCGGAACATGATTAACCATACCTGTAAAACGGGTTTCTTTAGGTTTATAATATTCATTTACAACTGTGACCTTCACGCTTTCCTCTTTTTTATCAATGCATTTAGCGCAACCAGTTAATGTTGAAATACTTATCAATAAAACTCCTAAAATACTTAATACTTTCTTTTTCATAAACTCTCTCCTACATTTGTAGTTAAGGTCCAATCTTTTTGAGTTCCATAAGGATAAGAACCATATGTTATAGTATTATCCTCAGTAGTTTCAGTTCTGGTCGTCTCCTCAATAAGATGACCTTCTTTATCATATTTCTTAGTAGTTTCCGTAATCGTAGTTTTTACCATTGTCTCCTCCTTTATATTGACAAACCACCTCACCTAAAGTACAATACGATTGATCCCAGGTCTGTACCGGGTGAGGATCTTCTGAATGGGTAATGTGATATGGGATTGTATCACACATTATTTTTGAAGGAGGTGTTGCCTATGGCAGCAGATATCATAACTATACTTACTTGCTTTTGGCCGACATTACAATTCGTAGTTGTTAACGTTATCCTCACCCTACGCAGCCACCTCATTATTACTGACGCAAAATCCCTATATTCGCTGTTTTTTCTACTACCGTCAGTGTTGGTATAGCTCCACACCGTTATTTTTAACAGCACTGTAATTACAGCCGGCTCCTATCTCGCTATACGTTACCCTCATTATTAATTATTTATTTTCAACAGTTGCTACATTGCCTGATGTTAATTCTCCTGCGTCAACAATTGTTGCAGCGTTTCCACCCTGTACCTTCGGCACATCACCATTCCATTTATCAATTTTCTGTTTCTCAATAAGCTCTGGAGTAAGAGACTCGGCAATTTTCTTATTTGCTTCTGCTTCAGCATCCGCTTTAATTCTTGTTGCTTCCGCTTTACCTTCAGCAGTAATCTTCGCCTGTTCAGCCTCAATAGCGGCCTTTTCTTTATCCTGTTCTGCTGCAATAAGAGCAACTTCTTTATCTTTATCTGCCTGTACCTTTGCAGTCTTAGCTTCAATATTTGCAAGTTCCAGTTCCTGCTGTGCATTTACTTTCTTCTGAATAGCTGCCTGAGTTTCGTCATCGGTTGAAATCGAAGTAAAGTTTACAGTATCAATGATAATTCCATATGGCTCAAATTTCTTTTTTAAGTATTTGTCAAGTGCTTCATTCAGTTCCTGGCGTTTATCACCAAATACATCTGTTACCGGATACTTAGCAGTCACTTCCTGTGTCCACGCTTTCATCTTTGGTTTAATGAAAGTATTTTTTACACTTTCTCCGGACTGACCTTTAAATTTTGTAAATACATCAGCAACTTGATCCTGATCGAACTTATAAGAGAATTCCAAATCAACAAGAAGCTGTTTTCCATCAGCAGTAGGTGTCTTAAAACTCTCATCTTTTGGTGAATCACCTTTATCTTCTGAAGTCAGATAAGACTGTTCAATACCAATTGAATACAGTGATGTTTTTACTGTAGGTGAAATCAAATTCCATCCCTGTGGAAGAGTATCTTTTGAAATTCCACCGTTCATCTTGTATTCTACAGCTACATAACCAGCAGGAACTCTTACTGTGCACTTTGCTATACAAATTAATCCTGCTGCAATTATTACTGCTAATCCAACCCCACCTAAAAACCTTTTTCTTTTTCATTACTCATTCCCCTTATCTTTTTCTTTATTTTCTTCTCTATTTATTTCGTCTGTTGCATCTTTCCAAATTCTATACAAGAATCGTCCGAATGGATAAAACAATGCAGATAATAGGAACCATAAAATTACTGCTCCAACCAATACTAAAATACAAATACTGGATTCATACTCTCTCCTTTATAATTCAATACCTTCCATAACAGCTCTAGCTTCTAAGATAGCTAAATAGTTTGCCATAGCATCAATCTGAATATTATAAGTACTTCTTGGACATGTTGGCTCAAAACTAAGAGTTCCATTGTCCCATTTAAAAAGCATAGACTGTAAACCTCTGAATCTAAGCATTAACTGATAATACTCAGCTTTAAATCTTTCTTTATAATCTGGGCTAACCATCATTTCTGTTGTTTCTTTTAATGTTTTTACCATGTTATTTATCTCCTTTATGTTCTTTAATATCATTTACGAGTGTCCAAGTGAAAAAAGCTACTAGCATTAAACTAAATAAATTTTTATAAGTAATAAGATCTACTAATGATATTGCTATAAAAATAGCATATCAAGGATGATAAAAAATTTGTTAAACTTCATTTAATTCATCTCTCACTCTCATAAGTATCTTCCCAAGCCTATTTTCACCAACTCCATCTACAGTTCCCCAAATAGTGTCTCCCCAAGTATTACCCTCTTCCAAATATTCATCTCCTGTAGCAAGTAATTTTTCCTTAAGGTCTGGATTCTGAGTGAATTTAGCCAGTACGATTTCATACATTACTTTATCTTTCACTTCTTCCCAATCTGATCTCAAATCAATCTTTCTACCTGCTGCCTTTGCCTCTGATGGGCTAGCTTGAGAAAATAACTGGAATTTTAGTCTACGATTTTTTGTTTTCTGTGCTTGAAAAGCTGCTTCATTATTTGTATAGTCCCATCCGTTATAACTTACCGGTGCCATATAAAAGTTACTTAAAAAGTAATAATCTCCAGTAAAACTATTAATCATTCTTTTTCCTTCCTTAATAATCACTACAAGTTACTGTCAAACTTACAAATCCATCATTTTGCTCAAAAGATGTAATAAGCTCATCTTTTACCAATTCTTCTACTATATCTCTGTCAGTTATTTTTGTTCCAATTAATTCAGGATCAGTCAAGTTGTATTCAGCTTCTACAGTGATCACTCTTTTTGTTGGTATCAAAATTTCTTTCTCACATGCATCATCAATTGGTTTATTTAATATTCTTTTTCCTCTTTGCGTAATATCACCTCCATATTTTATTTCATTGTTTAACCTCCTTAAGTGTAGGTGAGGAATCGAACCTCACCTTAACCTTTTGTTACTACACTTATTTTCTCTTCCCTACAAAGAACCCAACTAAGAAACAGGCTAATAAGCATACCGCAAACACGCCTATATTCAACACTATCATTTTATTTGCCTTTCTTTGCTTTCAGTTCCTGCAGCTTTTTATCAATTTCATCATCTTTCATTTTCTTATCCAGACGCTGTTTCTGTACAGTAGTAGAACTTTCATAAGCGATCCTAGCTCCATCAGCAGCTTCTTTCTGCTTTTTAACTCCGTCACGTACTTTCTCTAACATCTTTTCCTCTTCGCTGGAACATACTCCTGGCGTTACATTAAAAGCTTTTGATGCCTGAGCAGTCTCCAAAGTTAAAACAGCACTTTCTTTTTCTGCTTTTAAATCATTAAGTTGCTGCTGTAATACTTCTACTTTTTCTTTCTGTACATCAGCATTTTCTTTCCATTCTTTTAATGTATTTTTAATAAAATCAATCTTATCATTCAGCTCCTGTTGTTCTTTTAAGTAGACTTTTGCCGCTTCGTCATCTCCTCGATCCACACAAGCATTTACATTTACATCTGCTTTCATGGCATCTTTCTTCAAATGGAACAAATCATCTTCATAATTAGAAATCTTACCAAGCATCTGCTGATATCTTACATTTTCCTGCTGAAGTTCATCTTCTTTCTTCTCAATAGCGGCATTATAATATGCTTTAGCTCCTTCAGGTGTAGACGCATCTTTCTGAATCGCTTCGTTTGCCGTGCCAGATGCTCTTATCCTTACTCTTTTTCCAATTTTACTATTAAAAAAGAAACAAAGTCCTACGAGTACTAAAATAACAATTATAATAATTGCTCCAGCTGTAATATTCATTAGTCTCTCCCCTCATCAATATCAAGCCCAAAGTTTTTAAACAGTTCTGTCATACCTCCTACATAACCGGAACCTAATGCCTGGAATTTGAATCCATCTCCGTAACGGTATAATTTACCCATTTCTACTGCATTCAATTTTCAAAGTTTTCATTCTCAGACAGATCATATTCATACTTATCACCATCTGGATTGTCGTAATCACAAATTGTCATAATTGCATTGGAGACCATTCCAAAATTCTGCATACGCTGTAAGGCCCTAAAAATTGTTAAGCAGATAGTAAATTCTGTTTTATCTTTCGGGAAAGTATCAGCATGCACAATGAAATATTCGTCATAATGCTTTCCATTGAAAATCATTCCCTGAGAATCATCACCAGTTTTATTGTCTCCTGAATAGTCTACCCAAGGATATGCAGAACCATCTTCATAGGTTTTATAGTTTACTAAATCTTCTGGATACACTACTTTACGACTTGAATCTGTTAAAAATCCATTGATATCAAAGTCAATGTCTGCTTCACCAGCATAACGGTTCTGATCCCAATTGACTCCAATAAAGAAATTCTTAATGCCTGTACCATCTTCTTTTACCATACTAATTTTCTGATTTTTGCTCATGTTGATTACTGCCATATTTCTTTATCTCCTTTTTATTTATTATTCAGCCAGTCTTTATACTGACGAAGAATCTCTGTATATAACTGTTCATCAGACATTTTATTCATGTCTTTTACTGCTGTAAAACCAGTGTTATCATGTTTTCTACCTTTCATATCATCAAGAGATTTTAAATAGTCAAAATCTTCATCTCCAATTCCTATGAACTGCACGAAGATGTTGTACTCTGAAAGCTCTTTAATAACTGCATTGGTGGCAAAAGTATCACTGTTCTCACCATCTGTAATAAAAATGATAAATGCTGGAATCTCACTTGGCTCAATATCTTTATAATATGTAACCATTTCTTTCAATACAGGAGCATAATTAGTACCACCCATATACATATGAGCTTTTTTCATAACATTTTTAACATAACTACTATAATTATCAGCGTTAGCAGCTTTTAAGCGCTCTGCTCCATTTGAGAACAGCCAACTCTCAAGTTCTCCATTATCGTCAAATCTTAGAGCAATAGGCAACAAACGAGAAATGGTTTCCTGTACAGATCCATTATCATACAGCCAATCCATACTTCCTGAATAATCCATTGCAAGAGCTACTCTAGCCGTATGTTTTGTCATATCAATCTTGCTTCCCTTAGACATATCAATAAGTACTTTGCCAAGATTTTCATTGTGCTTAGACATATCAATTGTCTGTAACTTTTCTTCATATACAGGTTGCTGAGTTACAGCAGAAGATAACTCTACTGCTGCTTCCTCATCTTTTTTTCCGAATAATTTTCCCAAAAATCCCATTTTAGTTACTTCCTTTCTTACAAATTGCTTTTCTAATCCAATCTACAGGCACAACCATAAATGCTGTCACTAAGACTACAATCCACTGTTTAGCATCCATTGGAGTTGTCTGTACTAGATTTCCTACAAAGTTACACAAAACTACAGTCATTGCAAAAATACCCAATGCGATATACACAAATAATTTGTTATTTTTAATTCCTTTGAAAAGATTCATACTATCTGTTCTAATAGTGAATCCATTAAATACTGCCATTAGACACAATAAAGCGAATCTCGCTGTCATAGCCGAAAGTTTTGTTGTAAACATATTTCCAACTGGACCAAATGTAATTACACCAAATAAAGCAATAAATACAATTGAACTTAATGCAATTCTCCCTTTCGCTCCACGGATAAATAATCCGGATCCTTTCATGATAGGCTCTTCATTCATATATTCCTCTTTTGGCGGTTCTCCACCAAAGCTTAATGAGTTAAGTGAATCCATGATGATATTTACAATAAGGATCTGAACTGCTGCTAATAGAGCAGAGCCACCAGAAATAATTGGAAATACCATACTTAAGATCAACAACGAAATATTGATAGGTAGCTGGAATTCAAGGAACATCATAATGTTATGCATAAATGTTCTACCAAGTTCGACTGCCTTTACCACACTTGCAAAATTATTGTCTGTCAAAACAATATCTGCTGCTTCTTTTGCTACATCAGATCCGTCTTGCATTCCAAAGCCTACATCTGCTTTCTTTAGTGCAGGAGCATCGTTCACACCGTCTCCGGTCATTGCCACAGACATTCCAATTTCTTGCGCTAATGTTACAAGACGAAGCTTCGTATTCGGTGAGCATCTGGAAATTACTCTTAACTGTGGAATAATTTCTTTTACTTTTACATCTGACATTGCCTCAAACTCATCATTGGTAACTGCTAAGTCTCCAGGCTTATAAATGCCAGCTTCCATAGCAACAGCCTTAGCAGTCTCCATACAGTCACCAGTAATTTCAATTACCTGAATTCCAGCTTTATGAGCAATTTTTACTGCTTCTGGAACTTCATTCCTAACCGGGTCAACAACTCCAATGACTCCAAGGAGATTCATTTCATCGGGGAGACCATCATCAGTTTTATCTGAGATAGTCAATGCAATACATCTCATTGCCTTCTCTGTCAATCCCTTAATATGGCTCTTTAAAGCTTTTCTTTTTTCTTCTGTCAGCTCAGTTGCAATGCCATCATTATCAAGATAAAATTTACACTTCTCAATTAATTTCTCTGGTGCGCCTTTATAAACAGTAAAATCATTTGCTCCATTATTTAAAGTAACTGCAGAGAATTTATTTTCACTACTAAATGGAACACGTTTTTTCATGATAGCTTTATTCTGTATTTTTTGTGCATCTTCAGGAGAAAGCATATCAAGCACTGCTCGATCAATTGAATTGCCACCAGTGATATTCCCATTAGAATCAAACACTGCACTATTATTCATACAAATGTTTAAATCAATTAGCTCGTTGAGCGGACTTTCCTTATTAAAAATATCCTGACAGTTACCGTTAATCATAACTGTAGAAGTCATTTCACCTGTTGTGAGAGTTCCTGTCTTATCCGTACAAATTAAATTAACATATGCCAATTCAGGAATTTTACCAGTATTCTTCGCAAGAATATTGAATTTTTCCATTGTCGATACATTCTGTTTAGTTACAAGTTTTACAATGAGTGGCAGACCTTCCGGTACAGCCGCAACAATAATTGTTAATGCATTTGAGATATTCTGTGCTACTTTCTGAATATTTTCAAGAATGTTTCCTGAGAAATACTGACTTAAACTTCCAGCATTTAAGATACCTGTAATTGTCATAATTACAAATGCTAATACTGCCGCAATTGTTCCCCATTTTGAAATAAAATCACACAAATGATCCAGAGCAATATCAAGAGCTGTCTTAGGAGGCTCTAAAGTCTGCATTTTGACAAGAGTATCACCGTTAACTGTATTAACACCAACATCTGTAACAATCATTTTTCCTTCACCAGACATAATAACTGTTCCTGCAAAGAGCGAACACTGATCCGTATATGCAGCAGTAGATGTTGTTTTAACATGCTTATAATTAGCACTAGGAATTTTTCTACATTCTTTTGTCTCTCCATTGATAGCGGCATTATTAACAGAAATTTCTCCTTCAACAATAAAACCATCTGCAAAAATCTCTTGTCCAGTTCTCAATAAAACTAAATCACCTACTACCAGATCATCTTTATTAATTGTCTGTACGCTTCCATCTCGAACAACATCACAATATCTAACTGCCGTTTTTGCTCTTAACTCTGCTGCAGATTTCTGTATTCCTAGACCTGTCTTAACAGCAATTTCAGTAACAATAGCTAAAACTACTATAATCATTACAGGTTCAGAAAGAGCCATTACTCCCATAGCTCCTAGAACTAACTGGAATAAAGCAATTATTATTAGAATCATAGTAATTGGCTCAGTTAATGCTTCCTTAGCAAAATGATACCATTTTTTCAATTCAGGTTCCGGAAGCTTATTACTTCCATATGTAGTCCTACTAACCCCTACTTCGCTACTTTTTAATCCATTAAAATTCATTCTTAAATCTCTCCTAATACAATTCTTTCATTGACAGACATTACAAACTCTTCTATAGCTTTATAATTTGGTTTATCAGGCAATGAGGTATTCTTTGAATCATACTCAAGTCTTTTCTCTAACTCGTTTACCATTTCAAAAAATTCTGGGATAGGCTGACTGTTTGCATCCAAATATTCTCCATTACGTAGAGCCATAAGAAGCTCATGATCATCTTCTCTATATGTAATAATTTTGCCTTTTTCAAGAATATCAAAACACATAAGATACAATCTCACTAAATGGCACATATGCTTTCCTAGCTTATTATGTTCTATGGCATGTCTGTTTCTTTTTCCAACTTTAGAGTAATCCTTAACAATATTTTTCATTTCAGCCCACATCCCCTGATAATCATTCAAAGGATAGTGCTTCAACTGGATATCCATAAATACTTCTGTTTCATAATCTTCCTGAATACCTTTATCTACATAAAGCTTTATTGCATCTTCTGGAAAATTGAAATACTTTTCAGGGAAAGTATAAAAAGCATTCATAATACTATTAAGAACATGCTGCATTCTTTCTTCTTGCCCTAGCTTTCTAGCAGCTTTATTATCAAGCCTTCTTAGCTGGCTTGTAGCATAGCCTCCAAAAGAATAGATCGCTTTCTTAGATAAAAACATTTCAGCATTATCAAGAAGTTCTTGACCAATTGGATGAATATAAAGATAATGTTCCGGCTTCAATCCTATCAGCTCAATTGTGTTTGGGTTGCAGTTTGACAATAGAGTTATCAATTTATTAAAAGAATAGATTGTTGTATCTGTTGTTTCTTCCGTTACCTGATCAAAATTATGTGTAGGAATCAGGATTTCTTCTCTTTTATTTAAAGCACAACCCCTAATATCCAGATCGGAGTTTTCTGTATCTGTACCATAAGCATGAGACCCACCTAAGCCTAATAGAATTATGTTACTCCCCAGGTGCTCGTTCGCTCTTAAGAAATCATAGTGTTCACTTTTCAACAATTTTTTGATTTTCTCTATTTTCATCAATTTCTCCTGTTGAATAATAATAATTTACTATATCATCTAAGTTCCTTATCTCTTTTTCTAACTCTGCACACTTTTTCTTGCTATCGCATGCCCATAACTGTTTTCGTAGCTTCGTTGCAACCTCAGATACCTTTTCTGCTTCTTCTGTTTTATCAATGGTTTCTATGACATCAACTTCAATTGGTTCTCCGCAAAATGGACAGAATTTAAGAGGGTAATAATAGTCTTCAGGCCATGTATCTTCCCAGTCTTGGACTTCTTCGCTTATGTAAAAGAAAATTCCAAAAGTTTCATCAGTTTTATAGTCACAACCATGGCATTCTATAGTTTCACAAGTTCTACATAAGTAGTTATCAGGATATTCATTAGAAATAACTATCCTAGGATTCTCTTCCAATGCTTTGCAACAGAATTTAGGTTTATAATATTTATAAGATGTGCTCCTATCTACAATTATTTGCTTTGCTTTTATTTCCATGTTTACACCTCAGATAATCTGTAAGTTTTCATCACCAATAAGCCATGCAGAATCTAAAATAAAATTTTCATATGGATCACCATTGTCATTCCAGAACTCATCCGATCCAACCTCCCAATCGCCCAATGTTCCAGCATTAAAGTTACCGTATAAATAATCTGCCACATATTCTAAAAACGCATCTGCAGCCTTATCATAATCTTCTTTTCTTATTAACTCTTCTACATCCGGCTCAAAATCAATCCATTTATGCTGTTCAATCAAAAAAGATTTAGCGTTGTCCCTTACTTTCAACAGTGAATTTTTAATGTCTGCTAATGTTGCATCTTTCTTTTTTGCAATGATATAACTTGAAGACGAACTATTAGTAACAAATCCTCTTCTTATTTTCATTAACCATCTCTCCCTTCTCCTTCAGCAACTTCTATATCAGCAAATCCATTTACTTCCGTAATAGCATCTATTGCTTCATTCATAGAGAAATCATAATCATATACAGCATCACCCCATTCATCATAATAAGCATCGTTCCTGTCCTCAATTACGATATATTCTCCATCAGGGTGCTTTTCTAAAATGTCATCAACCCCATAAATGACCGCTCCGCACCAACTAGCACCAAGCTCACCAGACCAGTTTCTTTCATCATTTACACCAGTAACATCTAATACATCAAGATTGAACTGATCAATTATCTTCTGAGCTTTTTCTTTGTCAGCAATCCTTGCAAAGCAAATAATGAAACTGCTAGAGCTTGAATTAGTAACAAATCCTTTCCGTATTTTCATGAGCCCTCCTTTCTAGTGGCTCTCGCCACTAGATTTCTTATTCCACTTAGGTTTATCAGTTTTCATTTTATTTACATGTTTATAAAAAGCAAGTGATTTCTTAGACTGCTTCATCCCATGTTTAACCATTCTAGTATGTTTCTTTCCGTTTTTATCTACTTTTGTCTCATACTCTTTGTTCCAGGAATTCTTTGATCTCATATTACATGTCCTCCATTGAATAAATTACTTTTTCTAAGCTTCTTTTTGATTTGAAACACTTCTTAAGCAAACACCACATAATGGCTTTTTCAGTATCATCTTCGTCTTCCCAATCATTTAAGACTACAGAAGTCTGTGTTCCATCTTTGAACCCTACAGTAGTTCTAATTTTCCCTGTAGCAATATCTTTTGTTCTTCCTACAAATGAAATATCATCTTTAGACAATGTTTTATAAACACGTTTATCAAAATCATCTTTAGATATAATGCATACATCAACGCCTAAAGCCTCTTTAATTTGACTCTCACAGCTCCTAAACTCTTTATCGAGTGCATGCTTATGATTAATAGTTTCTTGAGCCTTCTCTAAAGCTACAGCAATATCTTCTGGTGAGCAACAATATGTCATATTATTATCCTCCTTGTAATTGAAATACGGCATTGGTTCCAATTTAAACTTATTTTTTGTATGTAAACGATCAATCCGTCTTTTAATTTCCGGATCTTTGCAAATACCTGTACGAATATATCTATCTAATACTGCATAGGTAAATCCGAAGTTATCTTCATCTGATTTACCACATAACCCATCTGATGGTGTTTTCTCTACATATTTTATAGGTAGTCCTAAGTAATAACCGATTCTTTTTACTTCACTCTTTGTGAACTGAGCCAACGGTGAAAAGTCTCCTGCTGCGTCACCATATCTAGTGGAGTATCCGATGTAATCCTCACTAAGGTTACATGTATTAACCACTCTTCCATTGTGTGACTGTGATACCCCGTATAGAGTGGCCATTCTTAGTCTAGGAGCGAGATTAATTAATGTCTGATCTGTTACATTAAATGCAGCATCAATTTGATCAATAATATCATCATAAGCTGATCCAACATTAATGGTAAGATAATCAATGCCTAGTACATATTGGCAAATATCATAAGCCACATCAATATCATCCTGTTCACGATTTGGCATAATTACTCCAAGAACTTTGTCAGCTCCAATAGCTTCTACACATAACTCAGCAGCCACTAAAGAATCAACACCACCGGAGATACCTACTATAAAATTACATCCTGGGCCGTTCTCTTCTCTCCAATCTCTAATCCACTGAATACAATCATTTGTTGCTTTTTTTACATTAAACATTCTGTTCCTCCAATTTCCACAGTTCTACTTCAAAACTACTTAATTCTTCTTCTATAATCTTATAAACCACTTCCCAATCTGCTCCTCCTCTTCCGCAGCCTATTTTGTATGGGAGTGCAATGGTTGTCTTGTGAGGCCTGTTATCAGCATCAAACCAATAAACAGGTATTTGATGTCGAATGAAATTTAATCCATCTCGAAAAGCTTTAACATCAGTATACTGTTTTCCGTCATATCCATACATGTCTTGTGCAAATAAGGATAATATTCCTTGATTTTTCCTTCTGATAAAGTACTCGTCATATGTTCCAAGAAGTAATTCTGGATTAAATTCACGTAATTTACAGACGTTTCTATAATGTATATAAATACCTTCGTCATAATCTCTTAATACTTTAGCAACTCCAGTATTCATTTCTCCTTGGCAATTAACTTGATGAATTATATAATCGGTCTGTGCATCTACAATGTTGCCTTCAATAATTCTAATCATAAATCTTTTCCTATAAATCCTGAAATGTAAACTTCTCGCCACAGGAGCAAATCACTTCTCCAATAGTTCCAATGCTTGTGGGAACAAATTGATATGTATATCTCCCGCCACAACATCCGCCAGCTCTCAATCTCTGTTCCATAGTTTTCAAACCATGTTTCTCAGCGTCATGTTTTAACTGCCACTCTCTGATTTTCTCTTGTTCTTTTTCTGAAATTGGAAATCCTCTATACAGATCCTCTTTCGCTTTTTTCAGTTCTGCTTCCATTCTCTGCATTTCAGAATCTTTATAATGCTCATCTTTGAGTTTCTTGTTTTCTTCTTCCAGATACTCAATACGTCTCTCTTTGTCAACTGTCTTGTCAATAATTCCTTGACAAAGATCTGAGATTGATGCGTTAAAAAAATTCATTTAATTCCCTCCATTTAGTCTATTCCTGATCTTTTTGAATGTTTCTACATAACACATTTCACCATCTTTAAATACAGTTTTTAATGCCCCATCATAAACAAAGTTGTCATATCCATCTCTGCACCTTAATTCTCCATTTTCATCGTAATATACATGACAACATCCTTTATGAGATTTCTTTAAATGGCTTACATCTGTCTTTGGATCTTTGTAAATCATAATCGGTTGTCCGTTAACTTCTCCAAATGTAGCTTTCATAGCAATGCCGAACATATCTCTGGTTACAACGACCATACGTCCATCAGGTTCTACAACTGCCGAGAAACAAAAAGCCCCAACTCCAAATACAATGTTGTTTGCAGCGAATCCTTTCTTCTCAAGTTCTTCCCATACCTTTTTTACATTGTTAAGAGTACAGCCATCACCATAGATAATTCCAATATGAGGGTCCAGTACTTTGTAACCTTTGCTATTTACTGATCCTTCAAATGTATTCCAGAGTTTTTCGATAGTCTTAACTGAAATCTCTACCATATCACCAGAATCCGGACGAACCAAGAGCTTACCATTGTGCTGCATAATTTCTTTTTTGCAAGCTGGAAGAATATTGTCAATCATGTTCCAGTAATCATATGTATCAGATACCATGCTGAAAGATGCATTCGGATATAATTCTGTAAGTAGTCTTTTCACAAATGTAATTTCGTCTCCGTCCACAGCATAATTTGAAGCCATGACCGCATGTTCGGTAGAAATCGCACCAATTCCAATATGACTCACGCTACAGTCATTGAAATAATATTTGTCCAAATAATCAATTGCCGGGATCGTACTTGTCTTATCAAAGGATAATAGCCAAGCAACGGAGCATCTCTCTGCTTCTTCCATACAGGACATTCCACGCATTCCAAAGTCTGAGCAGGCCATTTCAGGTCTTAAAATGTCGTCGCAGGTCTTTTTATAGTAGAAATTTGCCAGTTCTCTGTACATATGTCCAATTGTTGCATGAGCACACGGCTTCCAAAGCTCAACCTGCAGAATACACTCAATCCACTGCACAACCCATGCAAAATCTGGATGTGTATTCGTGATTTCAATGCATGGCACTCCCATAGGCACTAATGTACCTTCCGGTAATGCACGGATCTGAATCGGAAGATACCCTAATTCGTGAAGTTTAAGGATTGGAGAAATATCGTAATTTCCTTCTCCTAACTGAATGTCCATACTAATTGTATAAAGTTCTTGAACTTCATCAGTGCTTAATTTAAAGAAATCTCTTTTAAAATATGTAATAAGATATTCTTTAATAAAAGCCTGCAGTCCGAAGAAAACCATATGATCCTGCTCCTTTAACATTGATCTTCTCGGAGTCCAATAAGAGACTAACTTCGTCAATCCTCTCGGAAACATATTGTGGTGTACTTGTTTGTAAGTATCGCTTAACAGAATTGCTAAGGTATCCATTATTTTTTATCCTCCTCTTTGTCGTTTACAACTTTGTCAATCTGATCAGTAATGTAATCAATAACATCCTTGCCGGTTTTTCCAATTGCTTGAATATTATCCGATGTAAGTTCATTTGCAACCATCATTGTATAAACGGTTTCGGTAGTTGGTGTAAGAACTGTTAAAATTACAGAAATAATCCCAATTGAAATAAATAGTTTGAATCCATTCTTTGTTAAATCATCAAATCCTATCAAACATATTGCAAATGCAGCTACTGCAACAATCAGAAATAAAGTCCCCACTGCATCTGCTCTACTTGCAAAATAAATCAACCAAGGACTAATAATTGGTTCCATACTTTCTCATCTCCTTTATAATTTTATCAACTTCATATTCTCTTAAAATATCATCCACATCTTCTATATGAGAATATCTATTAGAGTGTCTATATGTAGCAATTTCATAAGCCATTGATTCAATCACGTCTTGTAAGCTTAGAAGTCTATCTTCCCATTTGTATGTTTCTGTACGGTAATCTGGTAATTCTCTTAATGGACATAATTTAGGAATCGTTGAATGTTCTTTCCTTTTTAAGGAATTAATGTATTTATTTAATAATTGGCAATAATATCCATACGTTTCTAATTCTGAAAATGGGCATTCGTCACATGAATTAGGTTCTTCTATAGATAACATAACTTTACTCATTATTATCTTCTCCTGTAATTTCTCTCAAACAATCATTCCAACCAATCTTGTAGCTAGGCATTTTTCCATTGCTTTGAAAATACTCTCTTCCGTACACTCCTGTTAATTTCATTTTATCCGGCAATGGATTCAAAGGACATCCTTTCATTAACTCATCCCACGAATCACCAGCATTGAAATTTGCATTAGCATCTTGTACTGTGCATTCATCTGCATCGTTTAATAGCGGACAACGTATACATTTCTCTGGCGTATCAATCACTAATACTGATTTACTCATTTTCTTCTCTTACCTCTTTTCTGCAAGAATGCTGCGTGTGTACAGGACTGATTCATCTAAATCTCTCAACCAATTCAATCTTAGGACTTTCCAGATTTGTCAAAATCGTATCTGTCGTATAAATCTTCTCAATCAGTCCATTGTTTTTCAGAAGTTCTCCTTCATAAATAGTATTCTCACAATGAGTTATATAAAGATAAATCTTATTTACTCCTGTTTCTTTTAGTTTCTTAGCACTATGATAAAAAGTACCACCTCTGCTACAAATATCATCTACAATAAGGATATCTTTACCTGGTAGCTGATCAATTTCACCTGATAAATCTAAGCCTTTAATCTCTCCAGTTTCCCAATCTCTATTCTTAATACCAAAAGCATATGGAAGATGTACTGCTGAAGAATATCTTTTCATAGCTCCAGCATCCGGATAAAACATCATAAGATTATTACTCGCAATCTTCTTAACAGTATCCTCAATCATTCGATTCGGGGATCCTACATGTACTTTATTAAATAATGCAGCAGATACATCAGAATGTGGATCTAAAACTTCTACTTTTCCAAAATGTAATGAATTAATAGTCTGAGCAAAATATTTTAAAGTAAATAATTCGTTCTCATGCTTAACTCGGTCCATACGTGCATCTGGGATATAAGGCATATATAAATTAGGCACTACTCTATGATCCCAACAATATCTAGTAATATATTCAACTGCTGTTAACTCTTCCATTGATTCAAAGAACCATTCAATATTATCTCTGCACCATCCTCCAATAGGAGGAATATCCTTAAATAAGAATGTTCCATCCGGATATTTATCAAGTTTGATTTCTACACCGTTTAATTTAATCATTTAGTTCACCTCAAAATAAAAATATTTTACTTCCCAATCGTCTTTAAATGTATCACGAACAGATAAAGCTATCTTTCCACATTCATTCATATGTGTTATAGCTAAGGTTTTCTGGCACGGGAGTCCTGCAGTTTTTATATCTGCTTGACATCTTTCATGTAATTCTTTTACATTTAACTTCCCATGTTTAATTTAATTTTTTCTCAAATAATCTCATCAATAATGCCAAGTTCCTTAGCTTCATTTGGATGAATATATACATCAATTTTCTTTTCTCTAATTTCTCTTATTCTTTCTTCTGAAATTTTTGTTCTTTCCATCACATAATTTTCAATTTGCTGATTTATATAATCCATTTCTTTTCTATCTTCTACCATATCTTGATATTTTCCAGATCTGATACAATGTATTTGATGGCACATGAATGTAGCGTGTTTTGTTGCATATCTTTTATGTCCTGCAAGAAAAATGTTAAATGCAGCACTCATAGCATATCCAGTACAATATGTATATATTGGAGTTTTTGACTGTTGAATTATGTCAATCAAAGCCCACATATTATGCACACTACCACCATATGAATTTACATATAATTGAATTGGTTCTCTTTTAAAATCTTTTTTCTCAGATTCTTCTTTGTCATCCTGTTTTAAAATGGATAGAATATGAAAACACATTTTGCCAATCGTATCATTGTCAATATCGTCACTAAGATAAAATAATCTTGTATCTTTGTTTAATAAAACATTATCTGCTTTACTCATGCCACGTTCCTTTCCTTACTCATTCTGTTTAGTGTTTCAGTACAGGTATTTAACAATTCTTCATTCACTAAATTTAATTTTTATTAACCACATTAATTTGACAGCTTTCCATTACATCAAGCGCTGCTCTATGCTTCTCCGGTGAAGTCCCGGCACAGCATGACGCATCAACTGTAATTTCTATATCCGGATAATGTGTTTTTAATACTAATGCATTAGTTACTACACAGATATCTGTGCATACACCAATAATTTCAACATCATAACAACATATCCAATGGCTTATATTCCATCTATATCCAAAAGTATTTTTAGGATAAATCTTTTCCATTGTTGAAAGTTCAACATTTAATTCTGGAATAATTTCATAGCCAGAAGTTCCTACAATACAATGTGACACTGGAAGTTTTTTGCCTTCTGGTGTTTCCAAATAATCATCGTAATGAGTATCAGTTGTAAAAATAATCACATCATCTCTTGATCTATATTCTTCCACTTTTTTCACTATATTCGGTACAACTGCCTGAGCTTCCGGTGTACCTAGCGAACCTGTCACAAAATCATTCTGAACATCAATAACAATCAAAATTTTCTTTTTATTTTCCACAAGTACTACCTCCAACAGTCATTCTCCCGAATGGGTACTCTACAACTCTATAGCTACAAAGAATCTCCATTTCTTTAACAACGTCTCCTTTACACATCTCTAATAAGACACCAACTTCTTCTGCTACTTTTTTAATTTCAACTTTTTTCTCTTCTGCTGAACTTAAAGTAATAGTTCTCATTCCTCTGGTATAATCAGAAGTCATATCATAAATATTATTTGGTATTTCAACTTTAAACCCGGCATCTTTTAGATCATTCATATGTAAAATTAAATCATGAGTATACTCATCTTCTGCAAGTAATTCCATTAATTTAATTTCAGCTTCCTTATCAATCTTTTCAATACTTCTTTTCTCCCAAAGTTCTATAATTGACATATCATTTTCCTTTCTTGTAAAATTATCTAGCTCATTTTCTTTAAAATAAAAATCTCCTTCTTCTGATTTTTCGTTGTAATAACTAGAGATATGTATTCTTATATTGTTAGAATAAACTGTTTTTACAATACCTGTAGCGCCTGTAATATCATATTGTTTATATTTTTTAGGCACTATTATTACTTGTACTATATCTCCTACTTGAAACATTTTTAACTCCTTTCTATTTATTAATCCACCCAGAGAGACTCGAACTCTCACGCTATTAAGCATTAGAACCTAAATCTAACGTGTCTGCCAATTCCACCATGGGTGGGTACAACTGGCAGCCGAACTGCCAATTGTTAATAATGAAAGCGACTATTATATTTACTTATTCACTACTTACCAGCCTTGTACAAACTAAGAGCCAAGTATAATCATGCTCATAAACTTTTACCAAGGATTTGATAAATCTTTATTCTTTATGCTTTATTCTTTAATCTTTAAACTGGGATAAACTTTGAATTTTGAATTTTAAGATTTGAGTTTTAATCTTTGAACTTTACAGTACTATGGCTATCTGCCTCATCCAATAATATAATATATTAAGCTTACAGGTCCTATACGACCACGTAATCCTAATCCATTTTGTATTTTATACTATTATCTACTGTATAAGTAATGCTGTGGTTTCTTTATTGTTTTATATATGTCTAACCCAGCTAAAAAGACATATAGATTATAGTTTAAAGTTTTCGATAAGCAGTGAATATATCTTAGTATGTAATTTCTATTTCTGTCAGAGAATTACTTACTGAAAGTGCCGCATCTACTTCAGCAGTAAACTCTGCAATTTCTGTTTCTAAATCCTCCATTTCTTTAAGAACACCAATTGGATCAACAAGTTCCATTGTTTGAGCTTCTATATAAGCTTCTCTAGTTTTTGTAAACTCTTCAGTAGAGGTTTTACCTTCTTTACTGCCATAGAGCCCTACAACATAATTTTCAGCTTTATCTTCCAATTTACCATTCTCAGTTATGATCTGAGCCATAGCAGCATCATACTGTTTTTTGATTTTCTGTTTTAAAAGTTTCTTGAAGTCCATTCCATGATTTTTCATTTCAATAGCTTCAGCTACTGTATACTCTTTATCGGCAACAGTGACTTTAGTTACTGCATTTGAAAGAACTACAGCTCTTTTAATAGCTTCTCTTCTCTTGATTAAATCAGTTGCTTTATCATAAGAAGATTTCATAACTCCTGTGTAAACTTTGATATCCACTCCTTTGACCTTTGTGTTAGAATGCTTATTTGAAATACAAGCTTCTACACTGTTGATTGCTTTTATGATGCGATCATCTAAGATCTTCAGTTCCGCTAATGCTTTATGTACATTCATTTTTTCTGTTGTCATAATAAATACCTCCTGAATTTTAAACTTTAATTTAATTGACTGTGATAAGAGTGGACTCGAACCACCGACCTCACTTTTGCAGTGCGCTCTTTTTCACAACTGAGCTACTTATCACTTTTCATGCATGACCTGTCATGCTGCAGTCACAACAGGATTATGTGTTCTTTGATCAGCTCAATTCCCTACATTTTCTCTAAAGCTGAATGTTTGTCTCATTACAAAACATCTCAAAAACTATCTGTCTTTCCAGCGCCATCTGATTCTCACTACCAAATCAGCAACGGCTCTTTACTATTGAAAATTAGAGCTCTCAAAAGTCACTCCTTCGTCAGGAGAAATGGAAACTCTGGGACTCGAACCCAGGACCGACCGGTTATGAGCCGGTTGCTCTAACCAACTGAGCTAAGTTTCCATGTAGTGGGCGTTATAATTACACCCACAATATAGAAATGTAACAATATCTGTAAAAAACTTTTATGCAATCGTGTCAGTTACACGAACGATCGTCATCACTCTCAAAAGCCCTCCCACATTATTTCTACCTCACTGACTCAATTACTTTTTTGCTTCATAACTAATCTACACATCTGCTTAACCAGATCATCCTCCAACTTCCCACTTACAACCTCATTAGCACAAAGCACATCTATATAAATGTTTTGTACATTCAAACCATTGCTACCAATGTACTGTGTTCCCTTTTTTGAACAGGTTCCAGTTATTAAACCATCCAAATTTTCACTTAAGTTTTATCTATGTTCGCCATGAACATAAGTAGGTATACCTTAGTTCTATCGGTTACCTCTTTGGCCTTCAGAGCTAACTTAGAACTACGGGGTAGATGGGATTCGAACCCATGAATGCAGCAGTCAAAGTGCTGTGCCTTACCGCTTGGCCACTACCCTCTATAGATACCTATGAAGGTATCTATATACAGATTATTTATACTGCATAATGCAATTCTCTACTTTTTGCTCTTACAAAAGTCATATATGCTGGCTTCATTGTTTTGATGATCTTTTTATCTTCTTCATCATTGTAGTAATTATCACTTTCTAATTTAATATCATTTCCAGATACATAAATGATGCCTTTTTTATGATCAAACTCACAATCAAGAACTTTACAAGAAGCATCTACATAGGTTCCTTTAAAGCAGAATTCTGGTTCAATCGTTGCGCTCTTATCAAAGAAATCAATGGTCAATTTTGTGGTTGCCTCAGAACCATCTTCAAGATGTAGAGTGACTTCATATATAATACTGTTTAAATTAATAATATTTAGATCTTTGATTGCTATCTCAAAAGGCTCCCCAAAATTCAACTCGAATGCAATTGCTCTCAGGCAGTCATAGTTTAAATCTACTTTGTGAGCGAAAGAAATTACTTTTTCAATTTCACTGTAATACTGTTTATCTAACTTATCTTCTAAGTACTCTGTAATTTCAGCATCTGACGGATACTCAAATCTAAAATGGTAGTGGAATCTTCCAGGTCTGTTTACTAAATAACTATTTAACGAGTTGAGGTCATTACAAGTAATCACAAACATTTTCTTCCCTTGAGACAATCCATCAAACAATGTAAGCATTTCTGTTTGAGGATCTGCCATGCCATCAGCAGCTTTAATACTGCCAAATGTTTTATCAAATTCATCAAACAGTATCATTACTTCCTGTTCAATTTCTTCTATGAAACTTGCAATTCCAGGAATATACGTGTCTACAATGATAACTGGTAAACCAACTTTTGTTGCTTCCACAGCCAATGTCTTTGCAAACAATGATTTGCCGATTCCTTTATTGCCTGACAGGATAACGCCAAGGTTCTTTTCTGCTTTTGGAAAAGCCTTAAGAACTTTTTCAACCTTACTCATATGTACTCCGTAGGTTTTTTCTTTGATTTCTATGTCTGCATATTTTTCTAAAAAGAAACCAGAATTCTTTTGAAACCTCACGACATAATTCTGAGCCGGAAGCTTGTCGAAAGTTTCTAATGAATCGTCGTAAGTTCTAAATGTGTTTCCTACCTTAATAATTCTCATTTTTTATTCTCCTGTTTTATATCATTGTTTATATCGAAAATCAATGCCCTTTAACATCTGCTTCATGTAATAACATCACATCTGAAAACATCTGTTTTCCAATTAAATACTTATCTTTATTCTTTGCCTTGTTTGATTGCGACCATGATAAATAGGGATGCATATGATAATAAATCAAATTTGCTGTATAAAAAGCATCATATATATCTTTTCCTGTAAGTGCACCGGAAAAATCAAAACATGTTAAACATTCATAAGCTCCAACACAATGATGTTGATAATAGTGACAGTAATCATCCTCTTCACCTTTTCCATTAATTCTTGATTTAGTGAAAAGCTTTCCAATATCATGGAGACAGGCCGCCACCCATAAATTTTTTTCTTCTCTAGGTACTCCTTCTGAAACCTTTTTCAGATGTTCATAAAGAGTAAGAGAATGATGTGGATTCTCTTGATCGAAGTCACGAGCCATATCTATTAATTCTTTTATATCTTTATGATCATCTTGTACAACTCTAATTTCATTGAACCCTTCATGGTACATTGGTGGAGAAAATACTTTCCTCATTCTTGTAATCACTTCGTCTGGAACTGAATTTTCCCTTTTTGAGTTATCCTTTAAACATTTTTCATACGTTTTCAAAAACATAATACATGTTTTATAAACATGTTTAGGAACTCCTTTTAAAAAATGCACTCTTCTTTTCTTTACCAAATTAGTAGCATCATAAATAACCGAATGCATTTTCAAATCTTCCAGTATTCTACGATGCAGTTCTTCAAATACTTTACTGTTGTCTGCGTCATCATAATTATCTCCATACATTTCTTCTCTGAGTTTATCAGAAGAGTGCACTATATAATCAGGATGAGTTTCTGAATACTCTTTAGCCCATGTACTTTTACCGGAAGCAGGTAAACCTACCAGCATAATTAATTCATTCATTATGTAATCTCCTCTATTTCTTTGCAAATCTTCTCTGCTATTTCTTTAGATATGTACTTCTGATTAAAAAACTCTTGTCCAATATCTGATCTAATTCGATATTTTTGATTATCTAAATTAGGCCTCCCTTCCCCGTTTACAATTTGAGGTAATGAAGCTGTCTGAAGATAATCTATATAATATAGATCTTCTTTTATACTTCTTCGTTTCTCTCTAATTGCTTTTTTTATTTTATAGGCCCAATATCCAGAAGTAACATTCAGTTTATTAAATTCTATATAGTGATCAAGATCCTGAGATATAAGCTCCAGTTCCTTTAGCTGTTTTTCTAAAGGTTTTCTATTACCTAATATTTCTTTAATAGGCAATATGCTGTCATCTATTTTCTTTTTATAATCACCAATCTCTACAAGAGATTTATTCTGCTGTACAAAACCAACTCTCTCATCAACTGATGTTACTTTCCAAGGGGCGTATATGCTTAAATTTTTAGGAATTGTTGATATCCTGTTTAAAGCTTTCGGTACATTGTCAAACTTCTGAGCAGATTTTAAATCCACCACATGAGGAGGACTTCCATGTTTAAACACCAAATAATTTCCAGGATATTTTTCACTTTCTAAAACATATCTCATTTTCCTCTTCCTTTTGTGATATATGTATTATAACATACTCCGTATTCTGTGTCAACAAGTTTTTTACAAACTTGTTTATTGCTTGAAACTGTTCTCCTTTCTCTTAACTTGCTCTAAGTATACCATAGTCATTCTACCTTGTCAACACTTTTTTTACAAACTTGTTTAAAAATTCTTTTTCTGAAATTATCGGGATACCAAGCTGCATAGCTTTCACATTCTTGCTACTCTTTGACAATGTATCATTATTAATAAGGTAGTTAGTTTTTTAGTTACTGATCCTGTGACTTTACCTCCAAGAGACTCTATTTTCTCTACTAGAGCTGCTCTATTAGCAAACTCGGTGAGTGTCCCAGTAATACAGAATATTGCCCCATTCAAACCATCTTTTACAGTCTCCTGAGAAATTTCTTCAAATTGGAATTCTGCAGCAAGCTCAGTTATGTATCTTTGATTTTCTTCAAAATAATTTTTCAAAGAAGAAGCTTTCGCAAAACCAAAGTCTTCCAAACATGTAAAATCATACTGAGAATCCATATCTTCAATGAAACTATCAAAAGCTGTCTTTAATCCTTTTTCTCTTGCTCTCTTCTCTTCAACAGTGTTTAGCTGCTTACTAACACTTCGACCGATTAAAGGTATGGACAGCCCATAAAGGAATTTAGGCAGAGTTGTCTTGCGGCATTTTTCTATTGATTCCAGAATTTTATCAACTTTTTTTGCTCCTAGCCCTTGTAATGTCACTAACATTCCCCGGCAGTCTTTTAGATAAAATAAGTCTGAAGGCCCTTTAATAAATTCTTTCTCTATTAATAGACTCAGAGTAGATTTAGAAAGCCCTGTAATATCATGTGCTTCTTTGCTTACAAAAGTACATAATTCACCAAGAAGTTTCCCTTTACATTCAAGGTTCATGCACTGAAGCTCTTCTGTCTCATTTTCACCTGTAATTTTTACATGACCACCACAAATAGGGCACTTGTCAGGCACAGTAAACAATTTGTCACCGTTTCTGGTCAAATTCTCTGCAATCTGCGGAATGATCATGTTTGCCTTATATACCGTAATCGTATCTCCTACTGACAGTTCATAACTTTTGAAAATATTCACATTATGTAAGCTAGCTCTTTCAACAATCGTATCATCTATTTCAACCGGATCAAAAACTGCCACAGGTGTCAACTGTCCAGTCTTTCCCATGCTCCATTCCACATCTCTAATTACTGTTTCAAACTTATCATCTGCAAATTTATATGCCAATTGTGATCGAACATGATGCGATGTGTTTCCTAAGCTTTCACTATAATCAATGTCATCATATGAAAATACGATTCCATCAATAGGAACATCTTTTTCTCTTGCGGTTTCTCTAAGTTTTTTAATATTCTCTTCAATATTATCAACTTTTACCCAAGGGACCACTTCAAATCCTAGCAGATCTAATATCTGTAATCTTTTCATGAAACTATTTCCATCTATTCCACGAACGGCCTTCCAAGCAATGAACTTGATTTTTCTTTCTTTTGTAACGGAGTTATCAAGCTGTCTAACAGAGCCAGCAGTTAAATTTCTGATATTCTTAATACCATTATCTTTAATATATTTTTCTAATTCTTCACCAAAAAGTCCCTTTCTTTCTCCATCTTTTTTCAGATCAATATCTTTTAGCTCTTTAAGATAAGTATAATGATGGATTTCCATGACAGCTTCTCCATCAACTACTACTTCATCTTTATAAGGAATTTCCTTTGGAAGATTTACAAAACTGTTTGCTGTATGTAAAACATTCTCTCCGATGATTCCATTCCCTCTAGTCTCTGCAGCAACCAATTTACCATCTATATATTTTACTGAAATAGTAAGCCCATCCATTTTTAGCATGGCTAATCCTGGCAAACCATTCATAAAACTTTCAACTTCATTTATATCTTTTGTTTTGTCTAAGGACAACATTGGATGATCATGTTCGACTTTTTCTAACTCACTAACTGTTTCTGAGCCAACATTGATAGTGGGACTGTTGGCTAAAATAATACCTGTAACTTTCTCAAGTTCTTTAAGTCGATCATATTTTTTATCATATTCATAATCAGAAATTAGAGAAGTATCTTCCATATAATACGCATGAGCATATATGTTTAATTCTTCCACTAATTCACGCATTTCTTTTAAAAGCACTCTTCTTCCTCCATTTTATACAATATAATATAATCTTTACCATGAACAAATTTTTCCCCTTCTCCAACCGGAACCTCTTCATATAGCTTCGGTTCTAATCTTATGTAGGAATCTCCGGTTTCTACTCTTACAACATCTCCCTCTTCATATATATTTTCAATTACAAAGTTCATCCACCCCATTTCCATGCCATTTATGTGACAAATTAATCCAATTCTCTCCTCAGTTCCAAAACATTCATAAAGTCTCTCTAACACTGCAATCCCTCCAATGTTCGAACGCTTGTTCGCTTATTATGTTTAAATATTACCACACACAGCAAATTAAGTCAATCTATGTGTGGTATTATCTATTATAAATAACTATAAAATTTATTTTTAAGAGTTCCTTTGCCATAAGAACTTATATTATAATTTGAACTAACCATTTCAACATACTGGCTTTCAAAGATATCTTCCTTAGAAACATTATATTTCTTCATTATTTCTCTAAACTGCTCTACAATTCCGGCTGTATAGAGTCGAGGAATAGTCAGATACGGAATATTAAGCTCTTTTCTAAGCGCAATTAACCTATTTGTCAGTCTTAGATTTAAAGCTTCTAATGAATCACTACGTGTATTATTCCTGGAGTTAACAATATTCCCCTTCATACTTAATAAAGAAGCAGTTCCAGTAAAAGATATATACTCCTCCTCTTGTGAACTAACTTTAGCCAAGTCTACCAGCGTCTCTGACAAAGTTTTTTCCTCTCCGTTTTCGAAAGTAAGGATATTACCATTCAACTTACTTATTTTAGCTCTTAAAAGCTCACCGGGGGCTTCTGTTCTTACTCCTTCAAACAAAGCCAGAATTAAAAATTTATCAGAATAGTTTCTAATTTTAGAAATATCCTTTAAAACCTGTTCTCTGCTGGGACACACCGCTCTTTCCTTATTAAGATATTTCTGTAGACTTTCAATTTCCATATTTATTTCATCATAGTGATTTATGTTGTCTATAGATATGTTGCAGGAACAACACCAGTCAGCATATTTCCGTAAAACACTTATATTTTTCCTTAAGGCATTTATTGATGAGGCTGCAAATGTAGACAACAATTTATCTATTTCAGAAAAAGTAAAATCACATAAGTCCTTGTTAAGTAAGTCCTCATAGTCTTCCGTTTTGTTAAAAAGAGCTTTCGCACTTTGTGGAGTTTGTCCAAGATCTTCTACTACATGTCGCAGATATTCTTTCTTCCGTTCTTCATTATACATAATCACACCTCCTCAAATAAAGCTTTTATTTTATTTACTTTCATGTTTGTAACACTATTAATAATCGGCACATCTTTTCCTAATGCACTTTCTATTTTTTCTGCACATTCATATGCATCCTTTGAGATAGATGAACCATATAACACTACTGGCATAGTGGTGTCATCAAATACAACATCTGGATTATTCTCTTGAACTATCTTCAAAATATTTATAATAAATACCGCAGTTTTGATACACTGACTCCGGTTCATATTTTTAGTTTTAAGAATAAACTCCAATAATGAAAACAAAGTAGCTCTGTCTATTTCTCCTCTATGTGCTCTTTCAATTTTACCTCTTACTGGACTATCCAATGTGTTGTTTAGTTTGTCAATAATTATATTAGTAGGAGACGACTTATCCATAGAAGCTAAGTAACTTTTAGAAATCTTATTTCTCTTATCTTCCTGCTCAATATACTGACATGCTTTGTCTTCTGTAAAATTCATGATATTCAGGATAAAATTAAACTGAAAATCAGGATTCTTAATTTTCGTGTTTATTGCAGCTCTAAACCGGTGAAAACCATCAATGATATCAAATTTACCAGAATTAAGTATCAATTCTGATCCAACAATATCAAAATCTACCTCTGGATCATCAACATTGAGATTAAGAGTTAAAGCATTAGGTACAAATTCTCCCTTGCTCATTAAACCTTCAATAGCGTTTACTGATGAAGAAACTATATCAATTGTATATGATACATCTTGTCCTCTACGTCTCTGTTTAAGTTGACGCTGAGTCCTTGGATTGTATATTATAAGCTGGTTATCATAAAACTCTTTTAGTAAATCAATACTTATTTTTGTCACCCATTGATCTTCAGCTATCTCTATCACTGGACTTATTCTTATTGGATAAATATCTGTTTTTAAATAATCTGCCTTTAGGCTCGAAAATCTTACTATTTCCTTATCAGAAAAATATGTTTTCATTTCCATATTTGTCCTAAAAACATTATTAAACGCATCAATAAGCCAATACATTTCATTGTCTGGAATCTCATCTTTACTTTTCGCTCCAATGATATACTGCATATATTCAATATCTGAATATTCATATTTTTTCATAAGAAATTTTTGTACTTCTCTCTTGTAATATGAATTTTTCTGGATTTGAGAAAAATACTTATCCAGTATCTCATACAGGTTTTCACTTCTTAACATTTTGCAACCTCCTTTCTTGTATTATATCATTGTTTAGAACTTATTTCAATAAACTATTTACATATTTAGCAGCTTCAGCATTAATGGGCTTTCGAACGATGTATCTTTGTGTCGTGTCAGGTCGAGAATGATTCATTAATTGCTGTACATATGCAATGTCTCCTGTCTGATCATATAATAATGTAGCAAAAGTACTTCTAAATTTATGAGGAGTAATATGTTTTTCAAAATCTGCGGTATATGCCTTAACTAAATCTCTCACTGATTTGTCAGTGATTCTTGTTCGTCTGTTAGAAATAAAAAGAGCATTACAATCTCTTTTGTTCAAAAGTTCTGCACGTTTTACTACCCAATTTCTTAAAATATCCATACTATCATCATCAAGTTCACATTCATAAGTATTTCTGCGCTTATCAGTAACCCTAATAATCTTCTGATCCCAGAGTATATCTTCCATATTAAGTTCTGTAAGCGCAGTAACACGAATACCAGTTACCATAAGAAGAGTAAATATAGCAAGGTTTCTTTCCTTCCATGCTTCTCTTCTTGCGTTGGCCCTTTTTGTACCAATAGAATTATCATTTATTCTTTCAACAACTTTTTTCAACTCTGCAGCTGTCATTGCAACCTGTTTAAGCGGATCTTTTACAGAAACTCTTTTTATGCCACAATCAAAAGGGTTCTCTGAAATCATTTTCCTACTTAACAAATAATCAGCAAATGATTTTAATGCCGTATAAGTAGTTGCTTTAGCACTATCTGAACTGTATCCTCCATCTCTTCCTCTTAAACAAGAGAGATAAGAGTTTACATTGTCAATAGTCATCGCTCCATTACAATCTTCTATTGACTCTATAAACCCGTTTTCTTTCAAATAGTTCATAAACCTAACAGCCGTCATAGTATAATTTTGCGCAGTAAGATATTCGCATGAATTGAATAGACCATTATAATAACCAGTGAAATATTGTGGCTTATCCCTAAGCAATGCTCTCATCTTGCTTTCTGATTTATATTTATGTTCTTCTCTTCCTTTCATGCAATTCACCTCACCATCTAAATTTGTGGTCTAATCCACTTCCACTAATTCCATGTTTATTTCTTTGTTCAAGGATTTCTTTTCTTACTTTTTCATGCTTTGAATGAAAATAAGCTGCTGCTACCGCCCACATTGTTATCAGTAGACTCAAACCAGAAAGTCCAGCCATTAGCAGTACAAATGATATTATTCCTAATATAACTATAGTCTTTGCATCAGACTCGTCCCAAACATCTACATGCTTTGCTGCCTTAGAATCAGGATCGCTTGTTTCCCCCCATGTCCATGGATTCGGCAAAGGTATTGGCTCATAGTCATCTCTCACTACAGCAATAGGGAATGGATAAGCTTCTTCCATTTCAAAATCTAATGAGTCTACTTCTACTCGGACAGTACAATTGGGATGATAGTTCCAAACCTTATTCCCGGTTCTTACTACTTGAAAAGTTCCTTGCTGACCGGGCCTCAGTGCTTTTTCTGTCAGCTCAACTTCTTCATGTATAGGATATAGATTGAACCCGTATTTTTCATCCCAATTGTTTTTATTGTCTTCAGTAACTTTGAGCAATAATAAACCTGTATTTTGCTTTGCGTCTGTCATTTGTACCGGAGGCCATTTAGCATATTCATGCGCACTTTCATAAATTTCTTCCAATGTTTTGCCAGGTACTCTATATGTCCAACCTGGCTTCATATCTCTTACTTTAACTTTCTTTCCCAAATTCACCTTACCTTTCCTTGATACAAAAAGATGGCTATTTACAGTTTATAGTATTTATGTAGTTTTTTCAATAGGTCTCCATCCTACAACACACTTATCTGTCCAATTCCTCCATTCATAATTTCCATATTTTCCTTTAACCATTATATCTCTTTTGATGCTGCCATCAGTCATAAGAATTTCTACTTCTTTATATAGTTCTGGAAAATCTCCCCATTTTGTATGCCAACTCATATTTACCTTTCTTTCTTAACCTGAAATTATCCTTTTAAATCAATTCACAAATAATATTGTATATAGAATCAAGTGCTTTTTTATATTCATCTACTGTGTCATGCACCCCACTTGCAATTCGATCGTATAGTTTGCCTTCACTATCATATAATGCAAGATAAATTCCTTTTCTGCCATCATACATCGAATATGTAATTGGCCTTATATTACTGGTACGCTTTTGGCATAGTTCTTTTGCATAGCTTATAATTTCATTCCATTCTGATAGTTTCATAATATTTTCTCTCCGTTCGTCTGTTAAAACACTTGTTTCATCAAAATTCCTTCTATAATTCATCATAATCAATACTTTCCAAATCTTCTTCATCCTCTATCAGTTCAGAATCATATTCAGTATCTACATAATCATCAACATCGCAACCATTTGATTCTGCGTTACAAATACTCTCTGCTTCTCCACTAGAATCTGCTTCAACTAAATAAGTATGTTCGAAGATTTCTCTTACTGTTACTAAGTATTTACCCATAGCGCCCTCCTATGTAACTAACCCAAATTCTTTAATAAGTCTCTGCACAACCATCCGGTTACATTTCTTATAAGCAATTGAAAGTGTTTTACTTACTCCTTCTTTCTTATAAATACTATGACCACCAGTACAATGATCTAACTCCCAACCATTTTTTAGAATGATTCTCTCAACTTCTCTTCTGTTATAAGTTTTCATGTTTCACCTTCTTTCATTTAAATATCCATTCAATAATAACTCTTGCTATAACTCCTATTAAAAAATACTGCAATTTTATCCCCTTATTTTTATTTGTATTATAAGAAATATCCAACTGTTTTATCCTTTGGCTTTCCCCAAATAGATTCGTACAGATACTCTACCGTACTAGGTGCAATTCCATGATAGTTACACAATTCTTTAAATACTTCATATTTTGGTCTGGCATCAATATCTTCAATTACTTCTCCTAATGAAGTTTCGGCATAGTTGGTGGCGCACCCATACATCGGAAGCGGCTCATATATGCTCTTCAATTCTTTATAGACTTCATCACTATATTTATGAATATCATCATTTAACCCAGCAGAATCTGATTTATCAAGTTCCTTTTCTTTATCTCCTATAATTTCGCTTGCCTTGAACTGAATAACATTGCACATATGCCACTGATAATCATCGTCAACACACGAATCAAACGAATTAACTTCAAATACATCATCGTCAGTTATGTCAATATTAAAATCATTAGCCATTTTAGCTGCTGAATCTAACATATGATTTTTACATTCTTCCAAAGTGCCAATCTTCTCTACATAGAATCCAACACCTTCGTAAGCATGATGATAAATACAAAGATAATCTCCATCTTTTATTTCAATTTCATGAATAGTGTTAACATAGAATTCTCCATCTCCGTATGAATAATCAATTCGCATGATCTGGTCGTCGGATCCGTCTACATTTTTATATTCAAGCTCACTTATTACTTCTTCTCGGCTTTCCTCTGTAATACTGACTAAGTTGTCTATAACCCATTTATGAGCCGCAAAAGCAGTTTTGAAAAAGTAAAAATATGGTTCTCTATAATGTTCACTATCCAATGTACATAGTAAATATATCTTCATTTTTCACCTCCACTGTTTCTTTCTTTTACTCTGCATCTTCCAACCTGACACTTTTGATCCTCTTACATGATCCCATGAATCTGTTTTTCTTTTTGGCTTTATAGGTTTGAGAGTAATACCATATTCATATTTAATCTCTTTTATTTCTTCTGGTGTAATACTTTTACGCTGATCCGGCTCTGTTGAAGCCCGATGAATATTCCATCCATGATGTTTATGATATGTACGATAATATTTCTTCTTATATTTCTTAGTAAGCTGATGAAAATCCCGTACATTACCATGATCGTCTATAATCAAATATCTGTGATATTCGTGAGTGCAAATCATAAAATCCCAATTATTATCTATTTTTAAATATTCATCATCAAAATAGTTAAATGAATGGTAAAAATTAATACTTCTCATACTGTATGGGAACTTTAGCTTAAAGTATGTATACAGTTCTTTAGTCCCTTCTACACATCCTACATATTCCCATGGGAGCCATTTGTATACGATCCATTTAAAATGACCTTCTGCGCATTTTGTACGCTGCATATAAATACGGTATTCTCTCATATCTACTCTCCTATTAACCTCTCTCAAGAAGAGAGAGGTTTCCTTTTATATAGCGCAAAGAAATCTATGAGTATCTTTTTCATACTTATATATTTTCCTTGTGAGGAAATCTTCTTTAGGTGTCGCTTCTTCCAACGTATCCTGTAAGATTATTGATAAGTCTACCGCATCAACAGCATCTGCTTTATGTACCATTACCTCATGTACACTGGTAAACACTAAATACAAATCTGAATCCAGTACACCAGCAAAGCGTTCAGCCACACCGGGATAAAATATAGCTACCGCACCGTTTGTTTTCTTTGCTGTAGTTAGACAATTTCCAATAAGATCTTGGCTAATTGCTTCTTCTGTACCAGGACTCATAAACTCTTCTCCTTCATATTCCGGATTAAAGAGCATCTGATCCCATCTGTAAATTCTCGGTGGATACATACGTTCTGTGTTTCTTAATGCTTCTTCCAGAATATTGTCTTCACTTAAGGTCAAACCATCTTCTTTCCATTTCTCTACTACAGATTTAAAAATCTTAGTGCTCATAATGTTTCCATCACATTCAGACACCTTCATATATAATACCTGAGCAATATCACCTATTCTTTTATAAACAGCATTACTCAATTCTTTAGAATTATCATCATAATTAAGCAGCCTTATAAAAAGAGAATCTTTAACAGTTTCATAGTTCCAAATTTTCTTTGTTTTTTCATAAGAATTTTGTCCTTGTAAGTGTCTAATGTCTCTTACAGTACTATCAAGAATGGTGTCAAATGATGTTCCATTTAAGAATTCTCTAAAAAGCTCTTTTGTATGTATTCCACAGATCTCATAGGCATCATCATGCTCTGCAAACTTCACCAGCAGTCTGTCTCCTGTCGGAGAAAATCTATCTCCATCTTTTGAAAATTCTATATTCTCAATAGGAATGTTGATAGCTGCACTTATTTTATTTTTAAGTTCTTCCACAAACATTTCATAGTTCATCATAACTAATCCCTCTCTTTCTTAACCCATATGGTTACATGAATACTCTGATATTTCTTCTAATCTTTCAACTACATAGTCAGGCAAATATCCACATTCTGAACATATACAAATTTTACCAAGAACATATAGGCATACCTTATCTTCTGGGATACCCTTTCTTTTGAATGATTCAGCCATAGGTTCGCACTCCTCGCTTCTATCTTTTTTACAATAGTATTGCGCAGAACATCTGTCACATCCATAAACAGCACCTTCAAAATTAGGAAAATACCAATCTAATATATCTGACTCAATTCCGTTGCCATTGTCTCCTGAGCATTCTATCATTTGTGTACTGAAATCAAGAGGGACATACGGATCATTGCAGGAAAAGTCTCTTATATAAAAAGGCGCATGAACTCCGATTTCCATTTTAGAAATCCAAAAATTGACATAGTCTTTGTATGTATCACAGTTGATCCAATCAATTACTCCCGGTAATTCTTCATAATGGTCAAGGCCAAACATCAATCTCAACTGAGTGTCAGCAATTTTTGTACAGTCCCACGATTTCTTTGAGTGTAAATATTTACCTCTTTTTTCAGTAACAACTTCAAACACATCAGGATAATATTCTTCTACATAGCTATACATTTCAGAACAAGATTTATAATATTGTTTATAAAATTCTTTTATTTCTTGATATGCCGAATCAATAGTTACTGTGTTGTCGTTTGCTTTGCCAATAATAAAACTTGAAGAACTACTATTAGTTACAAATCCGTTACGAATCTTCAATGGTATCACCCCTTCCTATATCATATGCTCTTTTACAATACTTCCAATCATTACACAACGATCCATCCATTTTCTTATAGCAACCTTTACACAAGTATTCTCTGCTTTCTATGATTTTATTAAACTGCTCATAGTTTGCGTAGAATTCTTTCCGGTAGGTTCCATCTTCATCTTCAATAGTGCCCATATAACCACCATCTGCTTCATCAAGAATGTCCGAATTAAAATATGGATACAGAAAGTCATAAATATCTTGCCCTAAGTCATCACCTAGGTACATGTATCCTTTCATACAGAAGCTGGCAGTCAAGAACCACACTCCTTCTGAAAATTCTAATGTGTAAGTCGGATATAAAGCTCTATAATGATTCATCCATTTAGACTCTTTTAATTCTCTATGCTGTAACAGTGGTTTTATATCTCTATCACAGCTCCGCTCGCTTGCAAGCACTGATAAATCATGTAACAGTTCATCTGGAAGATTTCTTTTCAATCCGAAAATTAATTTTCCTTCATAGTAATTTCCCATTTTCTCCACACCCTTTCTAATGCCTACATTTTTAATGATGACTAATAACAGCAAGACAACAATTCATATTCGGTGCAATGTGATGTTCTAAATTTGAGTACCTAAAACCATCATTGTCTGAATATTTGATTTCTACAAATACAGAGAGACCTTCCATTGATTGTTCTAATTCAGCTGCTCTATTTACTATTGCTTTATTAAGCTTTTCCTGGAATTCTTCCGTTTTTCGTATTTCAAGTTTCTTACTATAAGGTACATAGAGACTGTCTTCTATCTCCCAAAGAGTCTGATAATAGATTTCTTCTGAATATCCTTCCAAAACATCTTCTCTATCCAACTTTGTGGCTTCCGTTACATCTCTTAAGATTTCCTCAAAGTATTCTTCTTCAAGATTTTCTTTCTGCAGCTCCTCTTTGATACTTTCTTCACTCTTGAAACCAAGAATAAAGCTACTGCTGCTACTGTTAGTTACAAATCCTTTTCTAATCTTCATGACCAGTCCTCCCATTCAACAATATCTCTGTTAATACCAATTAGCCTTAGAAACTTGTTCATATCTCCATTGTCCATACATGTGAAGCCTCTAATTCCAAAATTTGTTTCATCAATATCCCACGAATCGTCGAAATCATTCATTCCAACTTCTTTTGCAGCCTCAAAATAATTTTTAATCTTCTCAATCTGTTTATCTGTTAAATCACTTCTAGCAATAGTAAAACTGGATGAGGAACTATTAGTTACAAAACCTATTCTTAACTTCATACGTCCTCCTCTATAATTCTGTAATTACGTTCTTGTGCATAAGTTTTTGTATGAGCATTACATGTAGCACAAACATAGACTTCTTTATTCATTCCATTAAAGTTTATCTGGCTTAAATCTCGTGCTTTTGCTTCGGCTTCGAAATGATTCTGTGCTTTTACGGCTACATATTCTTTGAAATAAGTATCTATATACACTAGATAGTATTCCTTAGGCTCTTCTGAAACTTCTTCATACATGGCACTAAGTTCATCAGTATCAAAATCTATTGTTTTACTCTCTGGATCACAGTGGATATAACCTTTCTTTTTCCCTGTGAAATGGACAACACCATCCTGAGGCAACCGCTGCAGAGCTTCAATCATCTCTGCAACAGTTGTTCCCTCACACCTCACTCTCTTGTTAATATCTAACATATGGCTCCTCCTTACTCTGTCACTTTAATGACGTAGATTTTATTTCCACGTTTAGCATATTTAATAACTTCTTTTTCACTTTCTTCATTGAGTCTCTTACAGCAATTCATTACTGCAGAAGCTCTTCTTTTAGCTTCAGCCTCATCATCGTACTCAAAGCACATGTTGGCTCTACTTGTTTTCATAAACTCAACAATAGCTCTTCCCTCTTCTGAAGTAACAAGACCTCTTCTGTTTGCTCCTAACTCCTCAACCTGTACATCATAGCTCATTTTCATAATTTTAGTTCTCCTTTTCTTGTTTATTTAAAATTAATAATTTTAACGAATTTAGCGGCACCATAAAACATCTATTGACAGGATTAACATTCTCCATTACTGGATAGTAGACATGCACCCAATCATTTATTTGTTTTTCTCCAGTTAATGTAAAAATTCTATTTTCCCATCCTGGAGTAAAAGTGTTTTTCATAATAACTTGCAAACCTTTTTTATTCGGAATCATATTATAAACCCGTTTGCTTTCCAACAAAGTTAATTGGTTTACCAGTAACCTTGTTAATGCCATGTCCTACTACTTCTAAAACGTAATCTTCCCAGTAGTCACCTTTCTTCCAGTAGTCGGTATCTTCTTCATAGTAGCCCTCAATGTGCTTAACGACAAATTCTACAGTTCCTTTGAAATCTTTAATCCAAGTAACCGTCCATTTATTTTTTAAATGATCTTTATAATATGGATTATATTTCAGGACTTCATCTAATAAAAATACTGACACTAAACCAGCATCTGCACAAAACTCACCAATAGCTTCTTTTGTATCAGTATCAAAAGTAGTACAACTCCAATCTCCATAGAGAGTATCTCTTGTCATATAGTGAGTTATTCCAAGTGCTTCCATATCCTCTCCGTAGGCACATGTTGCCCAATCATCATCTTCTTTCATGATATAACAAGGATCTGTGATAATAATATCTCCATCAAATTCCATTGGCTCTCCATCTAAATATGCATCAATCCAATTTTTCTTGGTGTATTTATAAAACAGCTCTTCAATTCCTGTAAGTTCTGATAATTCTTTATATTCTTCATAAGTTTTTGTAGAATCATCCACATATTTCATAATAAGTACCATGTTTAATTCTTGTATTGCAGTAGTATAACAAGGAGATTCGAGACAATCCATGATTTTCTCAAATTCCTTATCATCCAAATGCAGCTTGTTCCTAAGTATTTTTTCAATCTCAGGCCGGGCACTTTCACATTCTTTTATTTTCTGTTCTAACCAAGCTTTATCCATTCTTCTTTCCTCCTTCAATTTGGTTCATCATAGCTGAGTCCTGCACTTTCCACATATTCATTTAATGCTAAAAACATATCTTCTTCCAACTCTTCTTTCCATCTGTTACTCCACCAATCCACATCTGCTCCAGTCCCAATATATTCAATAGGCTCCCAATCATTCTCCGTTTTTAAACAAGTAAAATATTCAATAGTCGGTTTATATGTTGGTATTTCGTTAAACATTCCGAGAACAGAAATATTTACTTCAATATCAACATAACCTATTTCCAATACAGCTTTACCTATAAGAGGACCATTATCGAGATCAATTTCTAAATGCTCTTCTCTTATATTCCTTATTAGAAGTTGGATTCCGTTGAGTCTAAAACAGTAATCCGAACGCTGTTTAGCTTCTTCAAATGTCATATTAACACCTCGAATATAATTCAATTTCCATATGAATATATTTTCCCATGTTCCCTTCTAAGATTTTTAACAGATCATGACCGCCACATTTGAATTCTTCTTCAGTCCAAAGATATCCAGTATAATCACTATACCGATGATAATATTCAGACTCAGTGATTCCTTCCATTGATACAATCTTTGTCTCATCAATGTGATCCATATCAATAGGTGTATCTCCTGTAAGCATTTGAATACTTGCATATCTGTCAAGCCACCCGCATCGACTTTCCATTTCTTTTGAAAAAGCAAATCCATTATTAGATACAATAATTTCTTCACCAGAAAATCTTTTTACTTTCTGAATATTTTGTATTCCAATAATGCTATCAGCATCATCTCCTGTGTTTACCCACCCTACTTTTCCATTGAGGATAATAGTGTCTTCTAATTTATATCCTTCTTTCATATTTATAATACCCCCTTCTTCTTACTATAAGTGCTCTCAGATTCTGTTTTTCAAATATGATAGAATAATACTTCAATGCTTCTGATAGCGGCACCGGATTTCCACATAAACTGTATCCACAACCATTACCACATTTATACTTGGGATTTATGAAAAATATTGGACAATTAAAGCAAAAATGATCGGAGCAAAATCCACTTAACTTGAAATATATTTCATTTCTATCCATGTTTCCTCCTATAGATCAATGTACTTAAAGGAAGTTCTAACATCTGACTATTCCAACAATATCTTGCTTCTTTTATTTGATAAAACTTATCTTCATGCTTATAGAATGTATCTTGTATCGTAATTTTTTGATCACACAATTTTTTCATTTGCTTATTAAAACCGCAGATGACATTCGGCATTCCACTAGAGTTATCAGAACCATATTCTTCCATTAAACGAGCAAATGATTTTACTTTATATTGCCCGCCAAGTTTAAGAAATTTAAGTTTATCTGTATTCATTATTCATCCTCTCATATAGCTTTCTAAACTTTACAAAATCTTCTTGTTTACCTCCATTGTCAGGATGAGCTTTAATCATTGCATAGTGAACAGCTTCTTTTATGTCTGGTGTAGTAGACTTTAAAGTGCCAGGCTCCATTAATAATCTTACATACTCCCGGTATATGCTAGAGTACTTAAAACGTTGAATCTCATTCTGTCTTTTTAGTTCCTCTACTTCCATTTTCAAATTTATATTTTCGCTTATGCAAGCGAATAAAATTATCAATGTCACTATTAATACAGCACTTAGCCCAATTGTTAGCATAAATCTTTCTCCTCTTTTGTGCACAAGACAATTTCTCTTCTGATCGGGCATCCACCTAAGCAATCACACTGACGGCTACAACCTCTACAAGAATTCCTGAAATGACTTCTGAAATCATCGAACACATCTGAATCCCATGCTTCCTGAATAGTGTGTTCATTAAGATCAACTGCCCACTTGAGTTCCTGATTGTCAAAGCTACATGGCAGCATCTTCATATCTGACGTAATGTAACCAGAAAATCTTGCTCCTTCACACGGTTCCAGAGTAGAATTTAAAATCTCTTCTGTAAAATTCAACAGTCCAGGCACAGAACATGAATCAAATCCAATCTGAAATTTATAATCATGTTTATCAATCAAAGAGAAAAATTCTTTGACTCTTTCATCATCAGGAGACAATACATTTGTCTGAGTTCCTAAACCTACTGGCTTATGCAACAAGAAAATCACTGCGTTGATACCATCAGGAAAATCTTCCTGCTGCAAATGTTCAATAGCTTCATCAATAGAATTCCGTCCAAGGACATAATGAATATTGGTAGTAACTCCTGCAGACACTAACATATCAATCGCTTTCCCTGTGTATTCACTTCTGTACCAAGATATAGCTACGGCTCCGCAATATTCTTTACATAAGGAAACAATTTTTTCATTGAATCCTAAACCGGAACTTGTAAAGTTTGGCACAATCCCTTGTAACCTACAATACTTAAGGATTTCTTCAAAATCTTCATGCTGGTCTACGTCTCCTCTGCCACCAAGAGCAAACTGAAATGTTTTCCCTTTACATTCATCTACTATTCTCTTGAAATTCTCAAGGGACATGTTAGGCTCCTGTGTGTGTAATCCATTCTGATAACACTGAACTCCTGATTGAATACACAAACCAGATGCTCCATGAACACAATGTCCCATAATACCAATATCTAACAAAGCAGGAAAATCTCTCATGAATGGTTCCTTTCCTGTTGTAAGATCATCGGACCGGATATAGAATCCTGTCTCCGGATTAAATGTTTCTACAAAATTGTTTTTCTTGTCGTAATATTTATACATGAGTTTTTCTCCTTTGAATTATTTGTGCCAATAAACCGGCAGATGTAAGCATTTCTTCATCCCAGTAATAATGTTTTATTTCATCATTTAATTCCTTATTATTAGTTTCTAAATCGTAAGTAACACGAAAAATACCAGATCTTACATTCTTAATTGTAAAAATCATCCCACAAAACCAATTCATTTCTCTAGTAAATGATGATGGTGTCTTTATGCTACCGCAAGAATTAAGTCCATATTCTTTTTCCATTTGTTCCCAAGATTTAACTCTTACTTTCTGTCCTACTTTATACATTCCTGTCTCCTTGTGATTAACATTGATAAGTCTCCTTTTTCAAACATCTCACTTGTAAAAGTCCATGTATCTGCAGTATTCAAATAATAATAGATATCATCAAATTTCTGTATAGCACGTATCCGCAACTTTTGGCCACAATATTTTTTCATTTCTCTTACAAAACCGCAATTGTTACATCGAATAGTACCATAATAATTAACACCAAATTCTTTAACCATATCATCCCATTGACGAATCTGAACTATGTCTCCTACTTTGTATCGCTTCATATAAATCTCCTAATGGTGTGATCATGTCTGTAGACCACATATATCTACCGTTATCTTCTTCGATTCTAAAAACATTGTCGTATATAAAATATGAAACAGTTATAGTAGTTCCACAAAATCTACACATGTCTTTAACAAAAAATGCCAAACATGGTATATATGTTTCATCCCCAGTTTGAGCGGTTCCGAACTCTCTTTCCATATCATCCCAAGAACGAACTTTATATTTCTTTCCTATCTTTACCATAATCTACCCAACCATCATGACATCAACTGCATTCTTAAATTTTCTCAGCATTTCCGGATTAGAAGAAATGATTTTCTTTCTTCTTGCTCCTGCTTTGCCATGTTTGTTAATATAACGAACTTCTAAATTATGCCAATTGATCGGACTCATTTCTCCCATCTTTTTGTATACTTTTCTATATGTAACCATTCCTCCGTTGCTCTTATCTCCATATTTTTCTACGAGAGGAGCAATAATAGAATCTGTTGCATCCTGATTACAGATTGATTTATATTTTTCATACAGATCTCCTAACGCAGCACTGAAGATAGATCTTAAAGTATCATTGGCATAGACAACATCATAAGTACTAAATTTACTTACTGGATTATATTTTTCTTTGTAATCTTTCACTTCCTGATCCCAACAGATACCATAATTTTTATTCATATACTTATATACAGTTTTCATTACAGAGCCACGATCAGAGAACTTGTCACAAGTGGTAAGAGCATCAATCATCTGGTACATATCATTTTTCCATTTTTTACCAGGATTCTCTACTTTCTTCACTGGGATAGGTGTCGTAACAATTTTCTCCTGAACCATCATAGAAGCTAAACGCCCCATATCTTCAAAGATTTTATCTACTTTTCTTTCTAATACTTCAATTTTGTTATTGAAATCTGGCAGCTGTAACTGAATAACGTTTGGATTATTAACTTTTTTCTCAAGGAAAGCTGCTGCCAGTACATCTTTTGCTTTGAGCTGATATGCTACAAGTTTTTCTGCTATTCCCGGCATTTCCTTTTTCATAGTTGGAGTAATTGAGATTTTAGCCAACCATAATGGTAAATAATCTAATTGTAAGCACATAACATTCTGATTCCCGCCATTGGTAAGGAGGGTAAAATTTTGTACCCCCTTTGAAATTACTGAATCCGTTTGCATTTTTCTTCTTTCATATTTGATCCGGTTATCATCTAAACCGATAGCTTCACATACCCAGCGAGCACCAACCCAAATATTTCCATCAGGATCCTGTGCTGCTTTAATAATATCTCCGTTAAATTCTACTTCTTTTGCTATTAATTTATCCATAATGATTTCTTCTCCATTAATATAAATTTGTTAGTGGTCCATTCTGTACAACTATTGATTTTCTTATTTTAGCCGTTAGATTTTCCATCATCTCTTACTTCCAGATTCTTTAAATCTTCAATACTCCAGGGTTCTTCATCTTCCCATTTGATAAAATCAAATTTAATATCAAACATATTCATTAATGCACAGTTTGCTAATCCCCAAGTTTCTAATATTTTAATTGGCTTTTCTGTATAGACTAATAAGAAACCATTTTTCTCTCTTGCAATATATTTATAATTAGGCAAAAGTAGATCAAGAAATTTCTTTTCTTTTGATGTAATTGTATGTTTCTCTACATATTCTAATTCTGACCATTCATATCGCCTAATTCTGCAACTTTTATAATCAGCAGGAACATAAAATTTGCACATATCACATTTAAAACAATCACAAAAAGTAATTTCACCTGACTTTGTAACTGAAAATGGATACCCTTTGCAAGCAATATCTAAAATTTCTTTTGCAAAATTTTCCTTATTTTTCATAAAAATCACCTCAATAAAAAATTTCTTTTACTGCTCCCCAAAACATAATTGAATTATCAATATCTATGCCCCATTGTTCCTCATGTGAAGAACATGTACTCTCATACTCGTACATCGGAAAACCAACTGTAACATCTGTTACCTCAATAACTTTTCCTACTGATGTAGGCCCTTTATCTTCCTGATGGTAGTAAACTATCCCTGTGAGGAATTCTATTACTGTTTCTTTATACTTTGGATTGCACCAGACATATACCCTATTTCCTGAATCATTCTCTATTCTCCAGATAACGTCTTTGTATTCTCTTGCGTTGTTGCACAGTTTTAGCCATGCCATTGCATAACTTTCTGTTGTAGGTGCTGTAAAATCGGCTGTAATCATTACAGCCTTTTTTCTCTTAATTGTAAGTTTTTCTTTTAACATAACTAACTCCTTTATACAAAATTATATAGCCCATCCATATAATTAATATATCCAGATTGGCAGTCTCTATAATTATCAGTAATGGTCACACGCATATACTCTTTAAAACAAGAGTCTACTCGAAAAATTGTCCCTTTTGGCATAGTAATAATGTCACTTCCATCTAATAATTCCATTTCAACATCTCTATTATTAGTAATATACACATTTTCAAAAATATCGAGCCATGCCATCAATTTTCCTTGAAGTCGAATTCTTTCTCATTTAATATCTTAATTTTTATTATTTGTTTATTATCCCCATCATCAGCATCATCGGAAAAAAATCTTTGCTTTCGCTTCCTCCCATAAGAGCCATGAGCATAAGTGGATTGTTCATATTAATTGCCCCAAAAGGAGAAGAATCACCATTCATTCCTCCCATTAACATCATCATTGGAAGAATGTCTTTCATATCTCCTTTGTCAGAACTGCCAAGTAACATGAAAGGCAATAAGTTTCCAAACGGCTGATCTGGAGATGCATTTGTTCCGGAAAAGTCAAACAGAGTAACAATTTTGGTTACAAAATCGAACCCAAACATGGATTTAGTCGGAAGAATCACTTTCTTTTCTCCAACAGCAACATCAACAACATGAATACCACCTTCAGTTGAAGTCACAAAAACTGCGTTTCCATTAGTATGCTTAATAACATCACCCACCTGAATGTCTTTAATGGCGCATGGCATCGCATAAATCATACCTTTTGCATCAAAATCAATAAGATCTACATTTACGATTTCATTATTTGCTTTATCATAAGAAACCATTTCTCCCCCTGCATTTTCTACAGCGATACCAAGATGGCTTAAATTGTATTTAACTGATCCAAATTCAATATTTCCAAACATTTTATTCATTTTCATATTTATTCTCTCTTTCTATTTTTTAATATAATATTTCATTAACAATAAGCTATAAACTTTAACGAAGAAAGATTACAGTATTTTCCGCTTAACATAGTAATCCCTCTTTTCTTTTCAATATTAAACGTCCTAATGTGTTTAATATATCTCTACATTGATAGTTATGCTCATAAAAATAAACGGAAGAATTATAATATACTTTACACTCTCCATTAAAGCGTAATCTTGTTGGGAAAGAACAAAATATATTGGTTAAAGCATATCCATTTGCCCATGTGTAACCTTGCTTTTGCGCTTCTTTGATTAACGCTATATATTCTGCTTTATTATTCACCAAAACAGTACAACATTTCAAATCTATCATTTACGTTTCCTTTCTGACCATTATGAGTCTTCGCACTCCTTTAATTATATCCAAGTATCTAGGATAATCTCGTGCACATCTTCCACGACTAGAACCCCAATATGTTTCATATTTCCTATTAAATTCTAGTCTCGTTGGAAACTCACAAAGGACTGTACTTAAAGGGGCCCAACTCGCCCATCTAAAGCCTTGTTTCTTAGCAATTTTAGTCACAGCTATATATTCTTCTACATTGTTAACTAATACTGTGCTATCTCTTAAATCAATCATAACTTTCCCTTCTGTCTTATAATTATCAATTCTCGTAATCTACTCATCAAATTTTTACAATGATAGTCACAATATTTTTCATGATATCCCCCAAATGTGACCCTTCCTCTTTTATCAAAAAACAATCTTGTTGGAAATGTACAGTAGATATAATCTAAAGAGTCTCCAGAATTCCACTCACATCCTTGTTCTTTCGCAATCTGAATTACTTTTTCATATTCTTTTTCATCTTTAACTCCCACAATACAGTCTCTAAGTTCAATCATTTCCACCCCCAACCTTTCCAGATAAGCATTTTCTTCAAATTTTTACATTTGATGAAGCTTGGTGTATACTCTTTTGTCTCTTCACAATAGCCGAACCATCTGCCTGATACGTCTTGATGAAGTTCATATATTTTCATGAGGTCGCCTCCCTTGTCATTACTAAATATCTCAAACTATTTGCCGGAAGTAACATTGCATTGTTAAAATACCATGATACTTCTTCATCATCTATTGATAAGAAATATTCATCTAATACAAGATCTGTAATTTTAGTTACTACACAAATTTTTCCACAAAGTTTATACATGTGGCTGTTAAAAAATAATCTTCCCATTGAATTTTCATAATGGTAATACCACCCGCTAACTAAATTTTTTCTAATCACTACTCTGTCTCCGACTTTATATCTTATGATTTTCCTTTCTAATTTCTACAAGTCTACTTAAATTTCCTACTGGAATAAGTGATGATCTGTACCAGTATCCTTCTGGAGTACCAGATAGATAGTAACCTGTATAACTTATTCTATTGATTCTATAAACTTTTCCGAGATACTTCACCCCTATCTCATGAACTGCTAGGTTACGTTTTACACGAACCCAATCTCCAACTTTTAATTCTTTTTTCTCTTGCATATAAGTCCCCCTAGACACTGAACAGGTTCTAACATTATGTCACTGAAAACCCACTCGCATGTTTCATCTCCTAGCGCTAACCTATAGTTAATATAACCAGGATAAAATGATGAAACTTTATCTATGATTTTATAGGCATGACCACAGAATTTTTGCATATCAATGTTAAAAAACAGGAATGCATCAGTATGATCATAATAATATTTTGTACCACCTTTCAAACCACTTCTAACCCTTACTATGTCTCCTATTTTATATTTCTCTTGCATATCAAACTCCTTAACCCACTAGCAGACATCAACATTGCGTCGTTGAACAGCCATCTGAATGCCTCTTCTCCCAGAGATAATTCATAAGTTTCACAACCATAATCATACTCACCTGAAACTGTTATTACTTCATACATTTCCCCACGAAATTTTTCCATTGCTGAAGCAAAATATAACTTTCCGCATAACGGATTCGAATAAGGATATTCCAATCCGCCAACTAAATCTTTCCGAACTATGACTCTATCTCCAACTTTATATTTCATGTTTCCTCCTCTTATCAATTAGTACAGTTAGTCCTTTGTAAGGAATAAATTCCTCTGCTGGAAACCAATAATCACTAGCTTCTTCTAATTCATAAGCTTTTCTTTCAAAAGTTTTAGAAGTTAGTTCTATAATTGATTTTATGGTACATATATTTCCTAATAAATAATTTATATCTACGCCCCATAGAATACGAGGAGTATTAGATCTAAAAATTACTTTATCTCCTCTCTTCATATTGCCTTCTTTCATGGATAGCTAAAAATAAAGTACCTTCTGCAGGAATAAACATATCCAACTTAAAAATATATCCTGATTCTTTAACACAACAATAAGCCTCAAAACCTCTAGGGTTATTTATGGATATTATAGTCATAATTTTTCCTTTAACTTCTTCCACAGGAATACACCATATGCATCCATGCAATCTAGGATCAACTATTACTTTATCTCCAACTTTCATCTTATTCCTCCAATATAAAATCAAGTACTTCTACAATACCCATACCTGATATATCTAATAGTTTCATTTCCTTTGAAGCATACTGTACAATACAAATCCCGTCCTTGATTGTGCAGCTTATTATGCTTCTCTTTTTTAATAACTTATCTAATTCCATAATAGCTCCTTGATAATTCTCTTGGGGAGTCGAACCCCAAGAGAACTGTTTATTTTATTGTTTACTCAGCATCTGGAAGATAGAACTTTTTGATTCTATCCTCTCCTACAGCTTCGACAGCAGCCATTGCTACCTCATGAGAGCTGAAGTAAATACCATCTGTAATTTTTCTTCTGCTCCATGTGGAATCAACTTTCTCTGTCTCTCTGTTCCAGCAGAGTTTGTATTTTCTCTGAGAGTGATCGTCCCAGTCGATCTCATCGTTGTGATCAATAGCGAAGCGTTTCAGCTCTGCTACAATCATCAGATACTCAGCGGCTGCATCTCTCTCTTCCTCAGTCTTGAAGCAGTTGCCTACTGCTAAACGCATCACATCTTTCTGGTTCTCTGCTGTGAATACTCCACCGTCTTTCTTTCCTGTACCCCACAGATAGAAGTACTGCTCACCTTCTGTTGGCTCCCAATGTTTCTGTACTGTCTCTGGTGCATCAACCATTCCCTGAAGTGCTCCGATGAGTTCTTTAAGCTCGTCCTGTCCAAGTGCTGCCATAATTTTTGTAATAATAGTTGTGTTCATCATAATCATAATCTCCTATTCTTGTTTGAAATTTGTTTTTTGTTGTTTGTTTTAATCTTTACCCATATTCAGTTGTAATTTTTCTATATTCAGTTGTAATTTATATGAAAACCTCTTAGTGGGCTAGAGGTCAATCATATACTTTGGCATAAACATTCCTCCTTTACTGTGATTTTATATCAATAATGTCACAAGCAGAATAATACTGATAATGACTTAAAGCCATACCAATTGCTTCCATTTCATTTATTGCGAGGATTTCACAACAGATTTCATTTCCGCTGTAAGTCTGAAGATAAATATGGAAGAATTTCTTTGCCTTCTCCTCTTTCGAGAATATATAAGTACAATCATCTGTATAAGCTGTTGTGTAATCAGTGCTAATAGGTGATGCTTCTTCATCATAATCTCTCCACCAGTTTCCATAACCACCATAGGCAGCTTCAATGTACTCAAATGGTTCCTCGCATGGTAAAGCAAGAATCTTTTTCGCTTCTTCAATTGTAGAAAGTAATGCCTCTACATTGATTGTTTCTCTTGTAGTGTGTTCGTCGAAATAACCAGAAGATAAATTGACTGCTGCTACACCGAGTGCCGGAGCAATTGTTGATATATCACTCACAGAACCCCATGCTGTTTTGAAATATCCAGTAGACTCTATGAACTCTTCAAAATCTGGATTGTCACAAGAGTAGAATACACAGTCATTGGTCCCTCTTCTATCAATTTCAATGATATAATTTATATCATTGTTTACTATATAGTCACTTACAGCAAACTTCTCAGCACCGATACATCCTTTCTCTTCATCCTCTGTAAACAATACAGAACAATGATACTCTTTAATAATTTGCAGAATAGCGTAGATGCCACACCGGTCGTCTCCCCCAATCCCTTGAGGAGAAGACATGATTGCTCCAGTGTATTTGATTTTCTGGACACATTCTTCATGTACTGTATCCATATGAGCAACTAAGAGCACTGGATAAGTACCTTCTGCATAGAGGAATCCATCTTCTGATTTAGGCTCATAACCTGCTGCTTCCAACTTGGCTTCCAGGTGACTCTTTAAAGTCATTTGTTTCATTCTCAAAATCTCTTCTAATTCTGTAATTTTATATTTATTTTTACTCATCTCCGGTCTCCTCTTCTATACAGTCTGGACAAAGTCCTTTGTCACCTTCTTCAATTAAGTAAGTTTGTCCACATACGCAAGTATTTACTTTTTCAATGGGATAATACTCATCTTCAGTATCTACATATGCATATTTGTTCTCTAAGCATCTGCCACAAACATTTTCATCTGTAGATTCAATATAAGTCAAATCATCATTGTTAGTTAACTTTCCACAACAGTCACAAGTGGAAAAATCTTCAGAGATACATTCATCACAGATGTCCTCATCTAACTCCCCGTAATAATGAATACTCGAATTGGGTACTCTTTCACCGCAGTGATCACAATAAGTGGAACAACCACTACAATACCATTCTCCATTGATACAGTACATTTCATCTTCGTCATAGCGATCACCGCAATCACAGCATCTTCGAGAGCCGCTGTAGGCATAATTATCATAGCAATCTTCACAAAGAAGTGTACTTTCCATATCATGCCAATCTCCACATTTTACACAGTAGATATCATGTCCAACTGTCATATGCCTATTATCTACTCTTCCCTTGGGAATCATTTTGATAATTTTACTTACTGAGCACTCACTCTGGCACTCATAATCTCTGTAGTGGGTACCTTCAGAATTAATAACTGAGCAACAAGCAGAGGTGCCGCCTTTCTTTCTCCAAAGGTTAGGAGCCACCAAACAATCAGCGATGATTTTCTGAAGCTGTGCTCTAATTGGAGTATACAGTGAGTTTTTGTCATCGTTACATTGAGGGTAGAGTCTTCCCTGTACAAGGATTCCATCTTTATAATGGAATAACTGACGGATGATTTTCGGCTCGAACTCTAAGTCATTTCCGTCGTACTCTTTATCTACCTGATAGTAAACCATTGTAGTTCCATCAAGGAGATAACTCATAGTTCCGGAACAGTGACAACCTGAGAACCCATTAGGATTGTTTTTATCAAGTGTGTGGCAAGAAGACCAGCTGTTTCCATTGGAGGACAATAGATAATCAACTGGATTAACTGACAGGATAGTGTGCCGAACAACATCCAATGGATTGATTGCATCTGAATATTTGGCATACCTCTTTTCAAAATCTGAATAGGTATTAGAAGTAATACCTATAAGTGTACAGATTTTCTTCACTGCTCTTGAGGTTTTCTGACCTGCTGAAATACCTTTAATATCAGGATAGCATTCTTTAATTAAAGAAGCTGTTCGTTCGTCCAAAAGCTGTTCTCTGTAATCTCTCAGTGCAAACAAAGCATCTGTGCGTCTTCCCTTGATAATCATCCAATTAATGAAATTATAAATTTTCTCCTCGTCTGGCTGTCCCTTGATGTTCTGATCAAATGCTACATAGCATTTTTCATCATTCCAATTCGGATGATGTCTTAATAACTCAATCAAAGGTGCCTTGTTATCTGCCCATGTGTTGATAATTTTGTCAATGGCTGAATTACCCCAAGGGATATCATACATATTAAGAACCTTAATCATACCCTGTTTCATTGTTTCCTTATTCATGCTACAAATCCTCCTAAAATTGTTTCATAGAGCTCCTCAGGAATCTGTTCTTTTCCTAAGTACTGTTCAGAGATTTCTCTTGCTCTCTGTACAGCTAAAGTTCCCTTATCTTTGACTCTGTCATAAAAGGCTTCAACAGTATTCATTACTTTTGATACTGTCTCGTACTCTGTATACAGCTCTTTGTCGTCTGACTGGATCTGTTCAAACACTTCCTGTACTCCATAGGTTACGAAGCATTCTGGACAATAATCATTGACTAAAGATCCGGAAATAATCTTTCCGCAGTGCTTACAGATGGAGAGTTTATAATCTCTCTCATCCAGATCTTTATAGTCACCGTTTTCAAACTTGAATACCTCATACTGGTCAAAGATATAAGCTGCTTCGTAGCTCTTAGCGAGCTCCTCAAACTGAATCAGAACCTCTACAGAATCCTCTTTTTCTTGCGAAAATGTTTTTATTTTCTTGTTTAGAGGTTTCATTTTAAACTTGCTGTCCTCAATGTAGAGAAACTTTGAGTCAAAGTTCTCTGTGATGTCTTCTCCTAAGACATAGTTTTTGAAGAGGAATCCAAGGACAATATCAATGTCCTTAGATTCTACCTCTGATGAAGTGATTCTGTTATCTTTATATAAACTAATAAGTGTTGCCATTTGTTTTCTCCTTTCTTAACTGTAACTGCATTATAAACCAGTTTGTAAAACTTGTCAATACTTTTTACAAACTTGTTTAAGAAATTTTCTTTCCTTTCTCGTTAAACTGTTTTGGTTCACCAAGAGATACAAGATAGTCCTGCAGGTAGAGAGCAAGACTTAATTCAACTCTTTCTGGATAAGCAGCTATTCCTTTTGCTTTAAGTGTACTTGGCTCAGTTCCTCTCATAATAGGCAATACTTTTACTAATCCAATATCTCCGTAGAAGCAATAAATTTTATATAAGTTCCTAATTATCTTGTCACATAATCCATCTCCTGATAAGTTATAACCAGCTTTACAACAAGTAGATATAATACTTTCATAAGCTATCTTACCTTTTGCTTTAATTATCCTGTAAGCGGATGTGTAACTACCAATAGTTCCTGGTTTTCTTACCCCTTTGTCTTCTGCAATGCTTAAATTATATTCATCAACCACTTCCTGCAACGCTACAGCATTCGGTTCACCTAAGATAAGATTTGCCTTATGCATCTGCAGCGGAGTAACTTTTTCAGTATACAAGCTCTGTCTTGTAAAGATACTTGCTTCGAAATGTCTTCTCTCATCTGGATCAGATGGGGCTGAAGTAATAACAACACATTCGAGCTTATCTAAAATACCTTCTGATGCAATAAAACGACCATAGCCATCCACTATGGAAAATGTGCTTTCTTCTGGATGTGGCACTACTAACAAAGCATCCATAATCATATGATCAAAATTGTCATGCATCGCTTTAATTTTTCTATGATTTCGTGTCTCTAACCGCTGATAAGCAGGATCAACAGACATCAGTTCCCTTGGAATTACTGCGCATGCCTTTGTTCCAGAAATTAATAAGTTGCTCATAACTGTGTTGTAAACGATGTTTTCCATTTTGTTTTCCTCTTTTCTTTTTTATATAATAAAAAAGAGCTGTTTTCACAGCTCTAATTTTATTTCATAGTTTAATAATTGCACTCTATTAAATTAACAAGGTATTCAATACCATGCCCGCACAGAGCAGCCAGAACCTCATCTAAAACATCAAGTTCTCCCTTTGTTTCGCATGATTCAAGGGCTTGAATGATTCCGTAGCCTTTTTCATACTCACTGGTATTCATCATCTCCTTAGTTACTGTGTCACCGAGTTTTTCCTCGGCATAATCAACTCTGTAGAGTCTTTCCTTTGCTGTCTTCATTTTGAAAACCTCCTTGATATGATTAATTCTTTAAGATTTTTTGGATCCTTTGTCCAAATTAAATCTTTATCTTTGTATTCCATTTCATAAGTAAGTCCATTTACAGTTGACTTATATAGAGCTTTTATAGAGCAAATGCCACGAATAGTGCTCAAATTTTCATCGTAATTACTGCCTATCATAAAACCATCAGGTCCAATAATACAAAAATCTTGACTGCCATAATTCGCCGTCTCGCAATCGGTAAGAACAAGATAGCTTCCTGCTGGTGTGACAGCTATCATTCCAGACCGGAGCTTCTTTCTTAAATCAACCATGCTGCCTCCTTTCTATTAGTGTACGGACAGATGAAATAAGTTTCAGGTCTTCAGCATAGCTCCACCAATAATGGAAATTAGGTCCAATAAATCCATTGTGTAATAAAGGATTTTCTTTATAGTAATAAACTAAATATACTAAGCCATCAATAAATTTTATTTTGCCTACACCGTACTCTTGATGAAAAACTATATCACCTGTTTTCATTGCGTCTCCTTTCTATTAGCTTGCACAAAGACACTGAATGTACAAGAGTAAGTGATCCTTTGAAACATAACCAATAGTGACAATCTGGACCTTTACCACCACCATCATGTAAGCGATTATCTTCTTTATAAAAATAAACTAAATATAGCGTTAAACTATAAATATTAATATCTACTATTCTCCCTACGCCGTAGTCGTGTCGCCACACTATATCACCTATTTCCATTGTTGCCTCCTCTCTATTAATGATGCCAGTGGAGGAGGACACTTCATTATTTTAATGTTGTAATGACTAAACCACCAACCATGGTTGTCTGGACAGGAACCTGGCTCTATTGCACCATCATGTAGGCTATCATTTGCTTTGAAAAAGTACACAAGTTCATTGCCAGGTCTGAGTTTTATAACTTTGCCTAACCCACAAGATGGGTCTTTAATGTAGTCTCCTATCATTTGCCTTGCCTCTTTTCTATAAAATGTCTCAATGGTTTCTTATGCAAGAGCTTGATTTCATCTTTACTATAAACCATACAGTTTATAACAGCTCTACCATCAATTAAACCATTGTATAAAAACTCATAGGAATGATTATAAGTGACTACATAAGAATAAAACGTTCTACCTTTATACCATATCAGTTTCCCTACTTTTCCGTAAGGGTCGTATACATATATGTTTTGCATTGGCGTATTCCTTCCTTTTAGTAATTAGATCAATCAGCGGTCTCTTCCTGAGGTATTTGATATCTCTTTTGCTATAGCATGATGCGTTAGTTATATATCTTCCTTCATAGTATCCAGAGTAAAACTTTGGATCATGTTTATAATGGTCTACTATGTAGTGAGAGAGCCATAATGATCCGTCATAAAAATTTAATTTACCTAAACCATTAGGTGTCTTTACATAAATATGTCTCACCGTTATTCTCCTTTCCGATTTTATTTACGTGTTTATAATAGCAAACATCCGTTCTCTTGTCAAGCATCTATATAACAGAAACTTCCAGTTCCTGTATCTACAGTACAACAGGCATGCTCGTACTTCATTATCAGACGATTAAATTTCTCTTCTGACATAGGAGTTTTCACTCTGAACGGATGTGCCCAAGGTGAATCCACTTGCATTCTATTAGGAAGCAAATATACAGGATTTCCTGCAATGAGTGCTTTCTGTGCTTCTCTTCTGGTTACCTTCTTTAACATATTGTTCCCTTTCTAAGTAGCATAGTTAAACATCTTGGAGGAAAACGGGTAGCCCTAGGTTTCATGCTACCCTTTTTGAGCAATTCAAGATGCTTAAATATACTGCTTATGCAGTATATTGTGATAACTGGTCTAAGGTACCGGTATAGTGAGCGTCTACAATTTCATCGTCATAGACCTCATCAGTTCCGTTGGAGTTCATGATGCAAGATGCGAGATCATTGATGAACCAATCATCTGTGCTGTCAGTGTACCATGAGAATTGATTTCCATTGGCACATGTCATAGTTACGAGGTCCGTGTCTTTATCTACTTCCTGGACTTCAGTTACTATACCTGTTAGAGGGTACAGGTCTTTGCATTCTCCATCTGTTGTTGGAGCTGCTGATACTGGGGTTGAAACCATCATAGTTGCTAATGCTAAAACTAATAATTTCTTCATGATTTTTATTTCCTTTCTATATAACTACGATATATTTATAGATATCTACATATTGATCTAACTGATATACAGGTGCCTTGTCAAAGATAGGCAACAGTCTATCAATCATACCTTCATATTGCCTTGTGAGTTCTGCTAAGATAGCTTCATACACTACATTGGACAACTCACAGAATTTCAAAATCATAATCTCTTGGATAGTGTAGACATTATTTATAGCAGATTCCTCCTTTAGATAAAATTTACTATCTCTCTTGCTAAGTATGAGTACATGACAGACACAGATATCTTGTGCCATGATCCATTCTGGAACATCATTACTGGAATATCAAAAGGATCCTTTGGACGTTCAGTGCATATAAACTGAAGCCCATTTCCTCTAATAAATAAGGCTCCTTTAGGTACTGTGTAACCCAAAAGAGCCTCTTTCCGTTGCAGTCGGACGGTTGTGTATTTAATTGTCATGTGTTTCACTCCTTTATATATTCCATGATGTCACCTGGTTGACAGTTAAGTATTTCGCATAAATGCATGATAGTATCTACTGCTACATTTGCATTGTCGGTTAATCTCTTAATAAGAGTAGGAGACATTTTATAGTCTTCTCTTAAATTACGTTTTCTTAGTCCTCTTTCTCTCATAAGATTCCAGAGTTTTCTGTAACTTACGTTTCCCTTGTATCTTTTTGCCATTTCTTTTCTCCAATCAAAAAAGACATCTCTTTCGAGATGTCTCAGTCTGCGCAAAGCACTCCTATTTTAGACCATGAGGCTGGTCCTCTGTCTACTATAGTACACAAGTCTGGATGAAATTCATGCGGCATAAAGATTTTATCAATCCAATTGTCCGCTGCTACTTCATCTATAAAGTAAGTTTCCGTTGTGTATTCTACAGTAGTATACGGTACTCTATGTAATATACTAACGTAATACATATATCACTCTCCTTTTGTCCCTATTTTAGTTCCATCTGGGAAATCAAAGGAACAGTTAAATTCTGCTCCCATACAACGAGCTATTTCTTGAAGTTCATCAAGAGTGAATTTGCCTCTCTGGATTCTTTTAGATATATTCTGTTGAGTTACTCCCAAACGAGCACCAAGTTCCGTTTTGCTCATGTTTGCCTTGGCTAAGGCTGGATTAATAATTCTCTGCATAGGTTTATACCTCCTACAGAGATTATAAATTATCTAGTTCCCTTGTGCAAGTGAAAAGATTCCTGTTTCAGCATTGTAAAAATATCCTTTGCCTTGATATTTTCTCTGACAGAGATTTTGGAATCTTTCCAAAGACATAAAACTTTCACCGATTAATATTGCTCGATCATCTCCAGCACATCCTACATAGTAACTTTCGCCTAGTACCATTGCCAAGCGTTCCATTGCTCCTGGATAGAATAAAGTTATTGCTCCTTCGTCTCCGACAGAAGTAGTCACTATCCACCATGGATAATCTGATTTTCTCATTTCTGTTGTGTAGAATCCTTCATCTTCATAAGGTTCACCTGTTAATTTCACTTCCATACACTGACCAATGGAACAAAGAATTCCTGGATACATTTTCTCTAATGACTCAAGATACACTGACTTTCTGTCCTCTGGTGTTTTGAATGAATCATTGCCAGAGAACTGTTTATATAATACTTCTAAGTTCATATTAATACCTTCTTTCTAAATACCATGTTTCGCTTGCGAAGTGGGCTAAAGCCCCTTCTTCAGCTGCTTCTATTTCTATTGGTTGTCCTTCGCTCACAACAGCAGACTTAATATAATCATCTACTGTCTTGGATGTTCCATTATCAGAGACAATACAAGATACTGTATCTCCTACGGAGAAACCTTTTCCTTTGTAGGCCCATGTCTGCTTATCTGGAGAGACTATTGATACACTGCGTCCAGAAATAAAATAGACAGTGCCCGTCATTGGACGAGTGCTGTCTTCACTTGCTCCTGTAGGCTTTACTACAGCCAATAAAAAAAGGAGTGCTATTAACGCTCCTAATAATGAAGGAATTACTACTTCCTTGATTAATTTTTGCTTTACTTTGTCTGCCTTGTTCATAATGATTTCCTCCTAGCTGCAATTTCAGCAGAACGTTTTTCATACATTTCTTTGCTGATTGTCTTTTTAGTCCAGTATGCGTTGCGAACTTCTTCCCAGATACAGGAAAGTTCAAAGCTTGATTTTGCTTGTGCGATTCTGATTTTATAATTTTTCATTATTGTTTCCTCTAATCAAAAAAGGCAACCGGTATAAACCGATTGCCTTATCAAAGTTTTTCAATATTTTTTTTGTACACCCAATACACTCATTAATGCATCCTGCAAAACTCTTGATACATTTACACCTGCATGCTCTGCTTCGTAATTTAACCAACTTGGTAAAGCTACATTGCGGCGAACAGTTTTAGTATCTATTTTTCTTCTGTACTCAGCAGAATCTACGTCTACTAACGAAATAATTGTTTTTCCTTCTCCTGAAAATGCTGCTTTGCTTAAATCAATAGCAGATACATTAGATGGTTTAGGTATTTCTTCTCCTCCATCTTCCATAGAAACACATTTTAACTCGATCGCATCTCTTGCCATTTCAATTGCAGAGTTAAAATCTTTTCCTTCTGTCAAAATTTCTAAATCTGGCACTTCAACTAAAATTGTGCCATCTGCCTCTGTAAATACTGCTGGGTAAACTCCTTTCATAGTATTTTCCTCCGTATATGATCTTTTATATTATTTATTCCCAAAAGGAAGGGTTATAATAACCCATTCCTTCTAAGGATTGCTCTCGCTAATTGCTCATTAATCTCTTTATGTCTTGGTACTGTTTCCCTTTGGGTTCCTCGAACATAAATGTCGTGTCCTGCTCCATGACGTTCAAAGACGAAACCTCCATTTTCTAATCGTTGAGTTAATTCTCGTTGTTTCATCTTTGGTGATCACTCCTTTCTATCTTATTTGATTATTATTATACACACTTTTTACACAATGTCAATAACTTTTGTGTAATTAATGTGTATAATTGCTAATCAAAAGTTTCCTTCTATGATGTCCATGTTCACATAATCTACTACTTCGCTTGTGAACATGTCGACACTAAGGTCATAATAGTTCCCCTGTACATGGACTATCAGACTTGTTCTGTGTTTCTGTTTTCTTACAGAATCCTTCCATAAGAGAGACAGTTCGCTTGTGGATGGGAAGAAGATGCTTGCTGTACTATGTTCATATAGTTCTGAATGTCTCAGAACTAATACAACAGCTTCCTTTTCCTTTGCTGACAGAGATTTGTACAGTTCAGGAAAAAAGCTATAGTCATATTCATCAAAGAACTCTTTCAGTTTTTCCTTAGCTGAATTGATAGCTTTTCTGTATTTTGCTTTGCCTTCCAGAATTTCAAAGCAAGGACTGCCGTTGTGTTCAACCCATGCTTCATAGTCAGCAATATACTGGCAGAATGCTTCTGGAGTATAAGAGAAGCCAAATTCATTGAGTACATCGGTCCAATAAATTCCATTGTAAATGTAGAGTTCTCTGCCTAAAACGGAAATAATTTCTATTGATGTGGTTACATGAGACATAATGCGATCATAGATAGTTTTCATAGTGTTTTCCTCCTTTTTTATGCTTTATAAGCATTACAAAAGGCGTAAAGATTTCCCTTACGCCCTCTCTAAAACTCATAAATTATAGATTCTATTTCTGATGAAACGCTTGCTCCCGTCATCATAGTTAATATTTTCAAACCAGTATGAACTTCGTTCATGGTTTGGATTTGATATATAATATGAGACTTCAGAGACGTTTCCTTTAGGATCGGTCTCTACCTGCTCAAGGATATAAAATCCTTTTGGTAAGTATGGTAGTACAGCTTCTACTGTCATGTTTCCGCTATATCTATAAGGATACTTCCCATTCTTTTCTACGAAATTCACTTCCATACATGACTTTTTAAACTTTCCGTTGAAAATAGATGCTCGACTGGTCCAACGGTAACCTGGCTGATGTCCATCGGAGGCAACTTTTGAAATTGACCCATAAGTTACATAGCCTTCCGGAGTTTCTCCGTATACAAATTGCCTTGCGTCATTTTCAAAGAGAATGGTTTCCTTTGGTGTTGCTGGCATTTCGTCTACTGTCAGCTGAAGTTTGAAAAGTTTTAATCCATCTAAAATTATTTCTGTTCCAATAATCATAATTTCCCTCCTGCCTTTTAGAGTGGCATAACTCATAAGATAATGCTCTATCAAGGTTTGACCTTGCCTTGTCTACTCCTCGTAGAAATAGAGCATCTGCTTAGACAACTAAGCAGTAGAATACAAAGAGTGCATTTTCAAAATTGCCTTGTGTAGAGACAAATTCTACAATGGACTCAAAGTATTCTTCTTCCGTTGCCCCTTCTACCCAATATGGACAATGCTTCTTCCATGTTGTGTATTCGGAGTAACAGTGAGTGAGCAAATAGTCGCTCATCTCTTTTACTGCCCTTGCTTTTCGCAAGGATGACCAGTGCTCATACATAGGACACCTCCCTTCTACCGGAGGTAGTCTTCTCCTACGTACTCAGCTGCTCTCAGTTCATCTCCTGTCCAATTATGGTCAGGATTTCCCTTGAGCAATTTGATCTGATGACATAATTCGTCATATGAAATCATGCCTCTTCTGTAATTTCTTAACATCTTTTACCTCCCTTCTCCCATACTGCTTTAGTTCCAGCAGGCTTATGGGAAACCTGTGGACGGTTTTTACCCGTAGACCAGTAACATTCATGGAAAGTAACCTCCATGTCGTTGACAGCTCCTGAGATGTGAGAATGCTGTCTAAACTCATAGCCTACACGGCGTTCCTTTGGAACACATGAATATAGACCTACGCATTGTGAGGGTTTAAGTCTCTGAGGAAGATAGAAGCCATTCTGTCGAATAAACTCCAGAATCTCCTGTGCAAGGACAGTGTCAAACCGGATAATGCCCTTTGTCCATGTGTACACATCATTATCAGTATTAGACATATAGACATGGATGCCCCTGTCGAAGTTTCTGCTACAGCATACAAACCGCTGTTTTCCTACACCTTTAATGAACAGAGAACCTTCTGGGAAAATAAGCCCATAGTGGCGCTCATCATTTTTCATAGCACGAATTTTATACATACTACACCTCCAGATTCACAAGGTCACCCAAACGAACATAGAGATGTTTTGGGTATACTGGTTTACTAGCTGCGAGGTCTTTCTTCAGACCTTCCACTACTTTCGTGTAGTGGTAAACGGTTTCTGCGTCTTGGCAGAATGCTGCTTCGTTAATGAGTTGCTCACAAGATGCAATTCGAGCCTTTAATTCTTTACGGTTCATAGTTTTTTCCTCCTAGTGCTCTTTTTAAGGCTAGAGCATGACCCTATCATAACCTTATTCCTACCTATGACCGGTAGTCATAGGCAGAGTATAAGTTCATGATTGTTTATGCTACAGTAGGAACTTCTAACTCGACTTTATCCCCACGAGAAAGCAGGTATACACCTAAGAGGTCAGTGATAGCTGAAGCCACAGAACGATTGCTGAAATCATTCTTGTAGTCAAAGTCAGAGACAGTGTTTTTACCATCTTTAGACTTAACATTACGTCCAGCTTTACCACCGAAAGCCGCAAGGAAGTTACGAATATCTTCACCGTTCATGTCTGAATTTTTGAGTTTCAGACCAGTAAACATATCCCCGTCCTGTCCACAAAAACGGTAGAAACATTTTTTCAAAGACGCATTAATACCTTTGACCTGTTTACCGTGGGTATAGTAGGTCTTGATAAGACCGCCTAAATCCTCTGGAATAAGGTCAGCAGACAGTTTTTCACTGGAAACTACAGAATGCACCATGAGCGTCAGAAAGATTCTGTCAGTATCTGCAAGAGCCTTAAAGGTAGTGCTATCACATTTACAAGATGCAAGGTGAGCTTCACATTCTTTGAAGTCATCACGAAGTTCGGTCATCTTGTCTGTAGAACCTGCGAAGGCTGTAGTCATCTCAGAATCAGAGAACTCAGTCCAGTCTTTTCCTGTGAACATTTTCTCTGCTTCGTTGATAAGGTCAGCAACCTTTTTACCGTTGAGCTGGCGAGACAGAATCCGCTCTTTCTCAATGGAGTATGTGCGGAATGCAAGAATATCACGTACACAGTCCTCTGTACCCTCTTTAAGGTTTTTAGGCATAGTCATAGCGTTAAGAATAATAGTAGATTTTAACATAGTTTTTTCCTCCTGAAATTTATTTATTGGTTTACTACTTAGTTACTATGTCCATGCTGGGTAATGAACCCAGTCACCGCCTGTAAACGGTTCATGGACGTATTTGCACCCTTTTTTAGTGCAATTGTTATTCTTTTTGACAGTTTTTTAATGAGCCACCCTGTTAATTATAAGGCTATTGCTTTAATACACCCTTTTTTACAGAATTATCCTGTCGCGCTCATAAGAGTTTAAAGTCAGTGATATAGTAATATCCACTATGAACTACAAAATAGTTCGGGCAAGCTACAAAATAGCTATTACTTTATGTGACCGAAGATTTATAGTGCAAACGCTCTTACACTTTACAATTCTTTCACATGAATTGTGGGCTACTGTCACCTTTCTCTGTGCTACCTCTGCCACCCCAGAGTGCTGATGTTATCTTTTATGACCTATCCGCTTTTCCCCTTATGCTAACACCTCTTACAGTGCCACCTCCCAGTGGTTACCCTTACTTGCAAATGAGCTTTCAAGTACAATTCCTAAGAAAGTTGGGTTAATTGAACGGTTCAATCAATGGTACAATTGATAACGGTTTAGTAATACCGCTTGCCATCTGCTAGCAAGTGCCTATGTAGTATTTACGTCCTACATAGTGGACGAATCATGTTATCACTCCTCTCCTGCTGATGTACCTATCTTACTACGGATTACATAGTTTGTCAAGTACTTTTTTGAAAAAGTTTTATTTGCTACTTTAGGAATTTTTTCTGTGGATTCCAGAGCCACCGCTTGAACACTGCCGACTGTCTTTCCCTGTCGACACGTTTATACTACTACGGATTACATAGGATGTCAACACTTTTTTGAAAATATTTTTATTTACACGTTTACAAAAGCCCGCAAACCCGCATAAATACAGGCTTTTTGGCATGAAAAAAAGTTTTTTCGTGAAAAATTATTTCCTATTAAAGCGAAAAATAAAGGTTGACAGGATCAGACAGTCTGCATACAGAGCGTAATACGTATTACTGTATGTACTTATATGCACAGTGTAATACATATGAATATTTAGAATAGATTAAATATTTAGAATAGAGTGTTAATTAGTAAAGTTTAATCAATTATGTCTGCTATTCGTGATTTAATAAAAGTTGCGCGTGCAATTTTGTTAGAATCACAATAGTTTTGCAATTTTTCATATTGTGAGTTTGATAATCTGATAGTTATGTTTTTTGTATTGTTTTTATTCCATTCTTCTGCATATTTCTTGTTATATTCATAATTTGACATAAATATACGCCTCTTTTCTATTCAATTTGTTTAATTGTATATACAATTTACCTGAGCTGTTTTTACCAGAAGTCAATTGTCAGACAATTCAGTACAAATATAATTATTTGCCAGAAACATTATTCTTCAATGTACAATTATAATAACAATTTGATTTTCCTGTGGGTCTGAGCTGAGAAATCAGACACAATTCAATACAATTCGTTATATTGACTGAATATTCTGATTACTTTAGTACTGTAAAATTCTGTAGTATTATCACTGCAAAATTTTCCAATTGTAAAATTTCAATACTGTAAAATTTCGCTACGGTACGGATGTATAACACTGATTTATTAAAGTATACTAGGGCTATCCACTTTATCACTTTAAAGCCTTAAAAACGGGGCATTTATAAAACGATACATCTTACCGTTGCATAAATCCTAGCATTCCTACCATTTCAGTCAGAAACAGTCAAAATCAGCCCGAACTGTTCATATCTGCCCACTAAAGGTTTGAAAATAAGCATTTTCGCACGTTTTAGACCGAGGGTACTTATGCCAAATTTTCCTTAAAAATGCAGTGTTTTCCGGGGATGCAGAGCTTTTTTGACACCAAGTTCAGATTTCGGATCCATGTTCCCAGTTTCTCCGATCATCACATCTCTCTCACTCGATTTCCAGATCAGAGTTTCTTCCTTATTATATATGTTTTCCTGATTCACCTGTTTTTATTTTTCTAAACAAGTTTGTAAAATTCTGTTGACATTTTTCGTAGTCAGTGCTATAATACACTTATCCCGAAAGGGATAGAAATCACAGGAGGCACATATGAACGACATTACTTTTATTGGAGTCAATCTTACTCAAGAACTCCAGAAACAACTTGATTCTCACAAATCAGCCATTCTATCTACTGCACCTCCAGATGCAGTAAAAGGCTACAATCTAGGTGTACAAAACACTCTTCTACTCTTAGATTCACTTCTCTCATCTTTCGAACCCAACGAGTTCCTGATCAATACTACAGATTCCCACTTAACTGAGTATGACTATGATGAGCTTGAAGCTTTAACCCGTAAACAAGTTTATAAATCATAAGGAGTATTTTATATGAAGACTTTTACTAATACCCACACATTACTATACCACACTAATGATTCAATTTCAATCCCTCTCAGATACTCTATCATTGAAGGCACCACATGGTTCATCGTTAAAGATGTTGCAGCTATCTGTGGTTACAAAGACACCTGGCGAGCTATAAAATACCATGTTTCACCTGAAAATACCGATCATACTATTTTTAATTCCCGTAAACTTATCATCATTAACTACGCAGGTTTCAAAGAAATAGATCCTACCGAAGAACATCTAAACTGGTTTATAAATCATCTTTCAGAAGCGTCTACGCCAACAGAAGCCCCAACAGTGTTCAATCATCCAGAATTTGGTGAGCTGAGAACTGTTGAAATCTCAGGGGAACCATGGTTCGTAGGTAAGGATGTAGCTGTAGCATTGGGATATTCAGATACCACACAAGCTATTAGAAAGAATATTTCTGATGAAGATAAGATGACCCGTCCCGGAGACGCCCCATCTATTATAGACAGTTTTGGAAGAACTCAACATCCCGTTTGGATCAACGAATCCGGTCTCTACTCCCTTATTCTCAGCAGTAAGCTTCCATCAGCAAAAGAGTTCAAGCATTGGGTTACTTCAGAAGTACTTCCCTCCATTCGTAAGACAGGGGGCTACGTTAACCCATCACAGTCCGACCTTTTCCTAGACACCTATCTCCCATTTGCGGATCAGAACACTCGACTTCTTTTTAAAACTACTCTTGATACTATCCAGCAACAGAACAATACAATTCAGCAGCAGAATCACACTATTTCACATCAGGAAGACATCATTCGTAATCTTACATCAGACATTCCATTAGCAGATAAACGTCAGATCCTCAATAGAATTGTACGCTTCGGAGGAAGTCCTCATACACGTTGGCCATTCCTCTACAGAGAGTTCGACAATAAGTTTCATATGAATACTAAAGTACAGCTTGAACATTACAATGAGACACATAAGCCTAAGTTGCAGAATCGTTTAGATTACATAGAGCACATTGGAATGTTTAATGATCTAGCTGAGATTGCATGTGTAATCTTCGGTCCAGACATCGAAAAGCTGTCTGCTCAGTATTATGAAATATGCAAGTAAATTTTGATTCTACAGTGAGAGGCTTACAACTTTACAGTGAGCCTCTTACAAAAGAAATTTGATCCATATACTCAAATAAAACCATTATATAGGGGGTAAGAAAGTTGATTGACACCACAAAAATTTTACCAGGCCAAGAATTTAAAAATATGCAGGAACTGTCAGTAGCTCTTACTGGTCAGAAGATGCCTGCCGGAAACAGATATGTTGTCAGAGTCAATGAAATGAAGAAGTATCTTTCATGGGATAAGATTCCTGGAAGCAACAGAATTATTATTACTGATGTTCATGCTAAACAAGAAAATAAATATATTCCAAGAGGTAGATATAATTCACAGATTTTGTCCAATATGAAATATTTAGAATTAAATAAAAAATATACTATCTATGATTTATACGAATTGCTCGGTATGACAAGTGAACGTTTTACTAAACCTAAGTATTTTTTAGATAGCGTGAACAATACAAAGTTGTCTTTGTCTACTTATAGGTACTTCTATAAAAAGTTAAATGCTACTCTCACACAAATGTTATATATTAACTTAAATATATTCGCTGAAAAAGGATGCATCTCTTACTATAGAGATTATTCATATGAGTTTGAAAAAGGTTATAAACCTGTAGATATACCAAAAGGTTATATGGAAAGTGTTAAACAAGAAGCTTTGGCACAATTTTCTTATGATAATGAATGGTCTGTAATTCATAGCTCCAAGAGTCAGGAATACAAGGATTATATTTTAAAGAAATTGTCGCCTTATCATGTTAAACATTTCAATAGATGTTTTGTTTTTACTGATATAAAAGAATTCATTCAATTGCCTGAGGCCAATAAAACAGCAATGAATAAGTTAATTTTGGAAAAGTTAACCAATTATAGCCATCATTTTGAACCATGTAATCAGAAAAAAATTCAATCCATTATTTTTTCCACTGTTCCCCTTCAATAGAGCGAAAGGCGAAGCCTGAGGTCTGAACACATGAAAGTTTTTTCAGCGCTACTTTCTACACTCGGCGGTTAAGCGCCTCGCCTAAAGCAGCTGCTTCTGAAAAAATTTTGCGTTCAGACGTTGATTGTTTTTGTTGGTGAAAAGTTTTCCATCGAACATAATATAATTAATATGTTTTTATTTAATTACTATATCTCAAGTAGAAAAAATGGTTTTCTTGAAAAAGGACTGAGCGAAGCGAAGAACTTTTGAAACCGTTATCTACGTTAAAAAAGAAAGGAATGATTACAATAGCAAAGCAGAAAAAATGTAAAAGATACTTATTCAAGCTCCACAGTGAACGTCTTCGCAGATCACGCTGGAAGCTAGAATATCCATTAGAGGAAGCTCTAAACACAGAAGACATTATTTCTCTGTCTGATAGCCAGATTCTCAGATTCATTGATGAACTCAACGGAGACACCAGTGAAGCCAGAGAAGAAGAAGCTTCTTATATAAAGAAAGAAATCAAGCGTCTCAAAAAATCTGATTCTTCTAAGAAAGATACTCTCATAGCAAATCTCTATAAAAGATTCTATAATCTTCAATTTGTTCCAGATTACATGTGTCTGATCATTGATAAAATGTCTGATTATAACAGAGCCAATAAAGGCTTTTCTATCAATGGAATAAAATATCACAGACTCCTAGGCACCAACGGGGGTGTAAAGAATTCTACTATTGTTTATGTCTCTGAAAGACTATATCCCCAGCTCTATGAGCGTCTCTGTTGCGGCAGGAACCTAGAACAAAAATTTGTGCCAGCTAAACTTGAAGCGTACCAAGCACTGATCTGTTCCGGTAGTATTCCAGTAAGTATGCCGAAAGGGATCATAGTCGTTCCTGATTGTATCACTCATTTCACAGAAGACATTATTCGTGTAGATGACTCTCAGTCTGATGAACCAATAGTAGAGTTCCTCAAGGATCAAGAAATAGAGCTTACGGAATCAGACGGTTACGGAATCATGCTTCCATCACTCTCTTACCGTTGGGCAAGAGAACTTGACGAAGAAGAAGATTTTTTATCTGGCTGTAATCTCAGAGGACTCCCATGGACAAAGGGCATGGTTTTCACAATGGATTATTTAGCTTTTGGGGAATCTATAGCGAAAAACTTCTATATAAAAGATGCCTGGGGAGATATGAGAGATATCAGAGAGTCTGAACTGATTATTACTACTTCTATGCTTAAATTATGGGATTCCTACTCTTCTTTCGAAGATTACTGGTCCAATGTAAAAAAATATCATTATCAGATATCTATAGCCAAGACTGCTCCTGCAAGACTTGATGAGTACAGAAGCACAAATTACCAGTTCTTGCAGAATTACCACCTTACACCGGAAGAAGTAACTGAATTGGTCCGTCCCACAGTAGAAGAAATTCAAGAAATCCTTGGATTAGACTACAGGAAGTCACTCCTATTTCTGAGAGGAACAAATCTTACAGAAGATTCCTATATTGATGAAGAGCCATATATCAACGCTCTCATGATTGAGCCACAGATGATTCATGATCCTTACATCAGAGACAGAATTTACAATATGATAAAGAAAAAAATCAGACAGGCCAAGATTGGTGTACTCAAAGTGAGGGGTAACTTTGCCATCATTGGAGGGGATCCGTATAGCTTGATGCAGAGTATCTTTGGTTTACCGGTCACAGGATTGCTCCACGCTGGGGAATGCTGGCATAAACATTGGCTTGATCGAGGAGTCAGCGAGGTCTGCTGCTTCAGAGCACCTATGACAAGCAAATACAATGTGCGTAAGCTTAAGATAGTAGGGACTCCTGATATGACTTATTGGTATAGATATATAAACACATGTATGTTGTTAAACTCATGGGATAGTACTAAGGAAGCTCTTAATGGAGCTGATTGTGATAAAACTCTGTCACCTTATACAGCGATGTATATGTAAAACTCGGTGAACTTACAAATGTAAGGTGTCCGGAAGTACCGGGCTAACAGTGGAACTCTTATTGGAAAAATAGATTATAAAAAAGAAGGTGAGAACAATAGAAGAAAGAATTTTAAATGTAAAAGGTATTGATTACATAGTTCGTGAAGATGGAAAAATATTTAGTACTCATAATCGTGGTAGAGCGAAATATCATCAGGAAATAAAACAACGTATGAATTCAGATGGGTACATGTGTATTACTGTCGGTAAAACAGGAAACAGAACAGTTGCCAGTGTTCATAGATTAGTAGCAAAAGCATTTATCCCTAATCCTTTAAATTTACCGGAAGTAAATCATAAAGATTACAATCGCACAAACAACAGTGTAGATAACTTAGAATGGTGTTCACATAAAGAAAATATTGACTATACTCTCGCTGCTGGCAGACATGCTTCGCAGACGTTAGATTATAGTGGCAAGAAAAATCCCAACTACGGAAACACCACACTCAGTCAGAAGTACAAAGCTGATCCTGCATATTCAAAAGAAAAACAATCTCGTCCCGGAGGACAGAATGGAAGAGCTATTCCAGTATGTTTGTTAGATAAAGACAAAAATGTAATAGCAACTTTTCCATACATGCAGTTATGCGCAGAATATGTGTTGAAACAACTGCACTCTTCTTCATCTCCGGCAGGTCTAGCAGGAAGAATCCCATATTATATAGAAACAGGTAACATATATAAACACACATACTATTTTTCCAAAGACAATACTGTGCTAAGTCTCAATAATGAGAAAAGTTCAACGACTATCGAAAGCATAGCTTAAGAGAAATACTTAAGTAAAGAAGCAAGTAGAGTACCTTGTGAGTGGAATCCTCGCAGGGGAAGTGCCGAGCATCTGTATCTTGGTGATAGAGCTACAGATGAAGATATAGTCTAGTCCTTATGGAAACATAAGGTGTTAAGTCGGGAGACTTAATGTTTACTACTAACAATACTATCTTATTAAAACATACAGAAAACCTACCGCCAATCTATTGCATCCAACGTAAAGGAAACAAGGTAGTTCCGACTGAGACAGATATGATACAAGCTAATAAAGGTTCTTTCGGTGATGCGATTGGTCCTATTACTAATGTTATCACTTCACAGATATGCTTACAGGCAAGGTTCCCGAAAGACAGTGAGGAATATAAAGTCTTAGACTACAGGATATTGTGTGGGCAGCTGTTCCAACAGAACTCTATTGATAAAGCTAAAGGAATCATCGCTAAACCTATGCCAAAACATTGGTATGACAATAGCTACAACCGTATAGAAGAAACAGATACACCAGAAGAAATAACTAAGAAGGAATTCAATCAGAGAATTTGTGCAGATAAGAAGCCATATTTCTTCATCTACAACTACCCTACTCTCATGAAGGAATACAAAGACTACATCAAAACATCAGACGCCGTGAGCAGGTCCAGGTTTAACATCCCACTGGAAGAGCTGCTGTCATCACAAGAGTTGACTGAAGAACAGGCAGAGTTTCTCAAATTCTATAAAGAATTCTATCCAGTCAATGCAGAAACCTGTGTAGTCAATGAACTCTGTTGGGAAATTGAGAAAACACTGGCTGATGTAAAAGAAAGTAAGGTACCGTTTGACAGTTCTATTCTGAAGTCAGATGCCACCTACACAAATAAGGATAAGGCTTTTATAAAACGTATCTATGATAAATATAACAAAACTTATGCAAACAGAATGAGCCGCCATAGCTCTGTGTATGAAGATACTTCTTTAACTCCTATTGGAATGACTTTTGAATCAGAGTGTGCAGAATATGTTCCAGACGCAGAAAAGCTTTGTAACATTCTGGTTGATTTGGGATATAACACAAAAAAGGGTAAGACTTTCGTCTGGGAGATGTCCGGAGATACTATTATTGATAACCTTCTTTCTCGGACAGATGGTTATGCGCAGTTTCCTGTAAAGGATCCAGACGGTGATATAGAGTTTTGCGGCGAACACTTCTCAATGAAAAAAGTAAAAATGAAAGGCGAAGAATAATGGATTTAATACTCAATGAAAAACAATATATAGAAAAAATGTTAGAACTCGGTGATTGTAGTCCTAAAGATTTAGGAGCAAACATAGCTCTTCTAACTAGATATATGTATCAGGAAAAGTATACTCAGAAAGAAATTTATAATGGTATAGAAAAATTTGCTTCCAAAGTAGATTCTGATTTTGATATCAATAACTGGTACTCATTTATAGACAAATGTATTGGTAAAGCTAAGAAGAGAGATCTGTTGAGCATTGATTATATACCTATTACGCAGAAAGAGTTAGATACTATCAAGGAAATCAAGAATCCTGCCAGGGAAAGGCTTGCATTCACTCTTTTAGTCATTGCCAAGTTTAACAATCTAAAATCAGAAACCAATAATAACTGGATCAATTATTCTATGGACGTATATTTCAACCTTGCCAGAGTAACTTGTAAAGTAGATGATCGTCCGTACATAATTTATGACTTAAAGGAATTGGGGTTGGTTGAAGTGAGTAAAAAGATAACTCGCTTCAATATAAGAATCACATTTGTTGATAATGAGTCTGATCCGGTGCTTAAAATTACAGATATGCGTGAGTTGGGCTATCAGTATCAGAACTTAGGTCCGAAGTCTAAGATAAAACTGTGTAAACGCTGCGGAAAGCCGTATAAAGTGAAATATTCTAAAGGCGGTTCGCCTTATTGCACCGATTGCCAGAATAAAAGTGCCAAGGATGAAACAAAACTTATTACGTGTGATTGTTGCGGTAAAGAATTTATTGCAGTATCCAAAAATAATCGTTCTGTACTTTGTTCCGAATGTCAAAATATTATTGACTTAGAAAAAACTCGTCAAAGAGTTGCTAAACATAGAGAAAAAAGGCATATGTAACGCTATCAAACTAAACCAATGTCTCCGCAAATGCGCTCTACAGGCGCGTTTGCGAGATTTCGTTGATTGAGTATATATGAAAGGGAAGGTATAAGGATGAAAAACAACAATAGACTTTATTTTGCCAGACAGAAATTTTTAGGAAAATGTCCTGTCTGTGGAAAAACATTGAAAAAAGTAGATGGAGTAAATATCCTCCGCTGTGACAACGCAGTCTGTTCCGGAGTGACTGTGAGAAGAAATGGGGAGTCTTCTCAGGAACCTTACTACAGGATGCTGAATGACAGGGGTATGGAAATCTACGAACATCTATTTAATAAAAAATAAATTATAGAAAGAGTTGATTATTATTAAACCGATTTCTAAGAAAGAAATTGAAAAACTAATGGACAAAGGTATCATTAGAAACACGCACAAAGGTTACATTAACAAAAAAGGATATCATGTAGGATATTATAAGACCTCAGGCAACAACAGATATATTGAGGACTACTATGCTGATAAAGCAAAATCACTGTAAAGGAGTGCCTAACTATTACTAAATTTTATGATACCAATGCTCTCCTGAATCTCCAGGAGGCAGCATTCAAAGAAAGATTCTTCATCTCTGATGAAACTCTTAGAGAAATCGAAAATATCAAAACATCCTCTCGGAAAGATGAGGATATCAAATACAAAGCTAGACATATAGCTCGTCTTTTAGATCAGAATCATGATCAGTATTCCGTAATAAATTATAATTTTGAAATGGAAAAACAGCTGTTAAATTTCGAATTGGATCCAGTCAGACCAGACAACAGGATTGTTTTTAGTGCTTATACTCTATCTAAAGCTCAGGATATTGAATTCATTTCAGATGATTTGTGCTGCAAAAATATTGCAAGAAAAGTCTTTAACCTGCCAGTGTATGGAATCGTAGAGCCTACTAACGAGATATATAAAGGATATAAAGTAATTAAAGGTGATACTAATGCTATCAATCAGGCTATGGCTGAACTAGATTATTCAACTTGGCATATCAATGAATATCTCATTATTGAAAATACCGATGATGGCACCACTAAAGAAATGCGCTATGACGGTCAGGGGTTTGTGGCATTAAAACTGCCATCTTCCAAATTTATTAAAGCAAAAAACTCCTTACAACGTTGTGCATTAGATATTTTGAATAATCCAGATATCACTATTGCGGCTATTCTCGGTGGTTACGGCAGCGGAAAAACTTATCTTTCTATGCAAATGGCACTATACAATGTAAAGGAGAAAGGCAGAAATAGTAAAATCTTAGGTGTACGAGAAGTTTCTGGTGAAGGTAAAGAGATCGGATTCCTTCCAGGCGACATGGAAGATAAAGTTGGGAGATTCTTTGAACCACTCTCTCAGTCTCTTAATGGCGGAGAGTTTGAATTACAGAGTTTGAAAGTATCTGGTGTGTTAGATACTAATGTACCGTTCTTTATGAAAGGTACTACTTATAATGACACTGTTATTCTCTGTGATGAAGCAGAAGATTTATCAGAAAGTCAAATTAAACTTATTGGTACACGACTCGGAGAGAACAGTAAAATTTATCTTGCAGGTGATTATAAACAATCCCTGTTAAGTAAAACGATTAATAATCCTCTCATTAAAATGTGCAATGAGTTTAAAGGAAATGAAAAATTTGGATGTATCTATCTTGGAGAAGATGTGCGATCAGAAACCAGTAAACTCTTCGCTGATCTTTTCGAAAAGGATCACTTCTAAAAATATAAGGATTACAAGGAGAAACATATGGAAGAATTATTTGATTTTCCAATTATGAAAAGTGGAGTAGATGAATTAGTTGCTGATATCATCAAAAGCAACTATGACAATCGTAGATTAATCATTAACGATGAAATCAATAACAATCTATTAGAGTCCATCTGTTTATATATTTTGAAATATAATCAGGAAGATAAAGATGTTCCTGAAGATAAAAGAAAGCCTATTTGGATTATTTTAAATTCAGTAGGTGGAGTCGTAAACTTCGGAATGGGACTCATTGATTGTATTAAACATAGTATCACACCTGTTTATTGCTTAATAATTGGAATGGCTGCAAGTATGGCAAGTTATATTCCAATGGTTTGTGATAAATCATATATCTTTCCTAATAGTACAATTTGTATTCATGATGGACAAACCGGTATTATGCAGACTTCCAGAAAAGCAAATGACATCATGAATTTTTATAATAAATGTGATGAACGATTAGCTGAACTTGTATATGCCAATACCTCTATTACCAAAGATTTTTTAGACGGTATTGCTGATCGAGAATATTATATGTTCCCAGAAGAAGCTAAAGAATTGGGAATTGTTGATACTATTGTTGGCGTTGACTGCCCTATTGATGAAATATTATGAAATATTCCAAAAAGGAATTGATTGCTAAGGTTTCAGAAAAAACAGGCTATCAAGAAGAAAATATAGCTGAAATATATGAAGCTTTAGAAGAAACTGTGTATGATTTACTCCTGTCAGCAAATGAACATAAGGATGTAGAAATTCGACTGTTCACAGGATTTGGTATGTTTAGTAAATTAGTACCAAGTCATGAGAAAAAGATGCCTGACGGAGAAATTAAAACAATAGAACCTACTTTAAAATTCTCTGCACGTTACAGTGCTCGCTGGAGGAAAGATAATATTAAAGAGTACAGAGAAGCTTTAAAATTGTGGGAAAGAGTGAAAGGAAGAAAAGGATGAATGGAGTAGAAATTAAAACAACAACTACTACCCAGATGAAAATCAAGAAGGCTACAATTGATGAACAGGGAGCTGTTTACGTAGATGGCGAGGTAGTTGATCTTATCAATGCACTGAAGAATACATTTGAAGGCTGTATTTTTGATTTAGCTGTCACAGAAAAAACAGAGGTCCCTGTAGAGGACTGATGTTGAGTGTCCTGTGGTATATATTGCATTGAGAATAAAATAAATCACAAAAAGTATGTTGGTCAATCTATTGATATTAAATCACGATGGACTCAGCATAGACATACAAGTTCTTTAGTAAGAGATACATTTCTTTATAGAGCAATGGATAAATACGGTGTTGAGAACTTTGATTTTTATATACTTGAAGAATGCCAACCTGACGAGTTAGATATTAAAGAAATTTATTGGATAGCTACATTAGATACATATAATTATGGGTATAATATGACTCTTGGTGGATCAGGCTTGGTAGGTTACAAAGCTTATAATAGAAACTGTATTCCTAAAAATTTTGGAATGCTTTCTAATGGTGTAGACGAAACTGTACCTATTATAAAGTTAGATACTAACTATGAAGTGTTAGAGTATTATGTAAGCGTACAGGACTGTGCCAGAGCTAATGGCATAGCTTCCACAAACATTTCTAAAACTGCATCAGGGAAAAACAATACATGTCATGGATATATTTTTATGTATTTCAATGACATTAAGGATATGACCACTGATGAAATTATTTCTTATAGATTACATCAAAGAAAGAATTATAAAGATTCTACCCTAAAATCTATAGATCGAATCTCCTCTTCTGGAGAAATTATCAATAATTATGAAAGTATTAGTCAAGCAGCTAAAGAATTAAATTTAGATCCATCTTCTATAAGCAAGGTGTGTAAAGGAAAACTAAAACAAACTCACGGCTATAAATTTAGATATGCCGTAGTAAATAATAAAGAATAAAAGGAGAAATAATTATTATGACAAAAGCAGAAGTTATTACAAAAGTAGCAGAAACAACAGGAATCACAAAGAAAGATACTGGAGCAATGGTTGACGCATTTCTTCAGGTTATCACTAATGAACTGGCAAGCGGAGGAAAAGTAGCATTCACAGGATTCGGTTCTTTCTCAGTTGTTGAAAGAGCTGCTAGAGAGTGTCGTAATCCGCAGACGGGAGAAACTATGATGACAGAAGCTCATCTTGCACCTAAATTCAAAGCCGGAAAAGCATTAAAAGATGCAGTGAAATAAATATTAAATTGCTGACCTGGTGAATTCCAGGTTGGCGATTTGTCCGGTTAGTCTAGCGGTTAAGACACTGCGCTTTCAATGCAGTAACATGGGTTCAATTCCCGTACCGGATGTTTGTATATTTGAGAGTTGTGGGTAATCTCAAATGTCATTTTCCGTATAGTTGTTTCTTTGGGGAGAACTGGAACTCCCCCCTCCTATTCTGCAAAGTAAATTCACAAGGTGTGGAACCGACCTGCTAAGTCGTGTGATCCGACAGGATTGAGTTTCGATTACTCTGCTTTGCGTTACAAGATATGTAGATTACAGCCCACCTCCTGTGGGAATTCGTAGGTGAAAATCCTACCATGTAACTCTTGGTTATGTGATTGTAGCATATCATGAATATAAAGATAACCGGATTGATTCCGGTTGAAAGGCAGGACTACTCTCCTGCCTTTTACTTATAATTAGGAAATGGCTGCGGAGCGGCCTAACAATCTGGAAAGACAGATTAATGTTGCGTGTCCGGTAGGTCGAGGGTGCAGTCTTGAAAACTGTCTGGGTGTAAAAGCCTCTGGGGTTCGAATCCCTAACGCAACGTCCGGGAGAACGGTAGAGATGGAGATCTACGGCGGTCTGTAAAACCGTTGCAATTGCTTTGAGTGTTCGAATCACTCTTCTCCCATGAGGTTGACAAATTAAATCAAAATTCCATAAAACAAGTAGATAAGTTTTACTATGAGATGTGTATACGCATGGATTAGGTTTATTAGAAGGTTTTGTCTCTGATTGCAACAGATAATGAGCCTTTTGAGTCTACAAATACCGCAGGTTACGTAGGATCGGTTCCTCGGAGCTTTCATAGGGCTTGTAGATGGGTTCAACTCCCATACCTGCTATTACTAAGATACTTCGGTATCTTTTTTAATTGGATAAAAAGGAGGTGCTCTAGTGGCACAAGAAGTTGAAAAAAAGCCTGTACCAAGGGCAAAACCTAAAGCACCTGCTCAAAAAGTTATTGATCGTGCTATTGATGAAGCTCTCTATGAAGTAGGGCGTACTAAATTTACATGTAATATGTGTGGAAAGCTGAAAGATGCTTCCGACTTTTATAAAAGTACAGATCCTCTATGTACTACTGGTGTGACAAGAATATGTAAAATGTGTGCAGCAAAGTTGGCATATTCTGAAGATTTAAAAGGCAATAAGAAAGCCCCTGATGAACAGAGTGTCCAGTTAGCGCTCAGATATTTAGACAAACCTTTCTTTCAAAAGCTTTATGATGAATCTATTCTTGAAGCTGCTAACACTATGTCTGGTCGGCCCAAAAATAATACCTGGACTAGTTATATAAAAAATATATCTATGCCACAATATAATACATTAACTTGGAAAGATGGTGATTGTGGCAATAGTTCTACTCTTCTACCGTCTATTGGGTCTGTAGATAACTCTGATGAAGTAAAAAAAATGTATAAAACCAATAAAAGAACTGTTATTTCAGCTCTTGGTTATGATCCATTCGAATCTGCTGCTGATGCAGATAAACCATTAATGTATGGAAAATTAGTAGGTTTCCTCGATGAAAGTACGCAAGACGATGAATTGAAGTTAGGTGCCTGTGTAGAGATTGTACATAGTCTTAACCAATCTGAAAAAATCAATACTGTAATTAATGCTCTGCAGAAAACTCCAGAATCTATTATAAAAAATTCTGCTACTATCAAAGCTCTCGAAGCCACTAAAAAAGACATTATGAAAACTACTCTTGATTTGGCTCGTGATAATGGAATTAGTATTAAGCATAGCAATCATAATACTAAAGGTGCTAATACCTGGACCGGGAAAGTAAAAGAGCTTAAGGAAATGAAGCTTCGTGAACAGGAAGTAAATGCTTTTGATATAGGAACTTCTCAAGGTATGCTTCAGGTTGCGGAAGCCAGTACTGCTGCAATCATGAAACAGTTGGCTTTAGATGAAAATGACTATACTGAAATGATATCTACCCAACGTCAGAAGGTGTTGGAATTAGAAAATAAATGTGATGCTGCGGTTGAAGAAGCACGTATTCTTCGTAGAGAGAACGATGATCTAAAAAATTTCCTCAGAGATAAGAAATTGATTGATGAAAATGATGAGGTGATTGTGGAATGAAACAGACTGATTCTGGTATATGGGTTCCAGATACACCTACTATTTTTGTTAAGCCTACAGAAGAAATCATTTCTCAACGAAAAATGGAAGGAATGCAGAAACTTTCTGAAATTAAACAATGGGGATTAAGAAATCCAACCAAATTTATGGAAAGATTCATAGGCGTTGACCTTCTTGATGTGCAGACCTATACATTTATGAATTCTTGGGATAAGATGTATGCTCTATGGTTATGTACCAGAAATTATGGAAAATCGACATTGCTTGCATTATATTACATGACAAGAGGTATGCTTCTTAATAATTGTAGATGTTATATATGCGCTGGCACCAGTGACCAATCCATAGAAACTTTTGAAAAGATTGTATCTATCGCTAAAAATGAAATTGAGTCATTCACTGGATTAACTGATGTATTCAGGAATGAAGTTGTCATTAATATGACCAATAATGATGGTTTTATAAGAAATCCTGCAGGTTTTACTTATAGATTGTATAATGGTAGCTTTGTTAAAACACTTAACAGTAACGTCAACGCGAAAAGAGGAAAACGTGCGGAAGCAGTTTGTTTTGATGAATCTGGTTTCCTGGACGAAGAAGTATTTCAGGTTATTGAACCATATACAGCTCAGGATAAGAACTTTAAAATGGGTGGAAGTGTAAATGTAACTACTCTTCCTAAAGAATTGCCTAACCAATTACTCTACACTTCAAGCGCCAGCACTACTGATTCTTACTTTTATAAAAAGTATAAAGAATACAGTAAAGCTATGATCTGGGGTTCCAAAGACCATTTTGTAGCAGATATCAACTGTGAAATTATGTTTAATGCTACATATAGAGGTAAGATTTATCCAGCATCTCTGTTAACCAAAGAAAAGGTTGACAATGCAATGCGTGAAAATAAAGAAAAAGCTCTTCGTGAGTATTACAATATATTCACTTCTGATGGCGGTGCAGATGCCATCTTCAAACGTTCTATGATAGTAAAAAATTCTACTATCCGTCCCCCAATTATGTTTAATGATACAAAAGACAGACTTTTTGCCTTAGCATATGATCCAGCTAGATCTATGGATAACTCTTTTGTCCTTGTTGGAGAATATTATAAAGATTCTTCAGACAATTGGAGAATGCGTATTGCTAATGGTATTAATTTTATGGATCTTAGTAAAAAGAATAAAACTCCTATGCGTACACCTGAACAGGTCAAGAAACTGAAACAACTGATTCTTGACTATAACGGTGATGGAGTCGATGACTATACAAACATAAGTAATATCTTTATAGATGCTGGTTCTGGTGGTGCCGGTGTTAATATTGCAGATTATCTTATGGAAGATTGGTATGAAGAAGGACATGAAGGTGAACAGAAATATTTACATAGAGGTCTTATAGATAAAGAACAGTCGTCTGATTATGTCAAAAAATTTCCTAATGCTGTAGATAAAATTAAATTATTACCGCCTACTATGTATAAATCTATTATCTATGAAGCTGCTATTGAAATGATGAGACTTGATCTCATAGATTTCACTGCTGAGTATGATAATAAAGGATATTTAACAATGCTAGATATAGACGAAAAAGAAATGGCAAAAGCAAAAAAAGATTTAATTGCTAAGTATAAAGATAAATCTATGTCTAAAGGTGAATTAGATCGTTTAGTTGAAGAAGAACTTCAAGAAAGAAATTTGGCCTCAACTAAAATTTATAAACTATCTCCTGATGAGGAACTTGGTCTAGTACAGATCGACTCACTAAAGGAGGAAATGGTTAATATGGTACGAAAGAAACGAGAATCTGGTAAAGATGGCTTTGAACTGTCTACAGAGAAGCAAAACAAATTGCATGATGATCGTTCGTATTGTTTCTCAATGCTCTGTTATGGACTCTCAGAACTTCGTAGAGAACATATTAAAAATAAGAAACGTCCCAAAAAAGAAAATATAGCTGCTGCTATGCCTATTCGTAAAGGTGTAGTAAGAAAAATGTTTAGTTAGGAGGTGAGACATTGGCTATTAAAGAGGAAAAAACAACTCAAGAGATAAAAAATTATGCTCTTAAACAACAGGCATTACAAGAAAAATTCGCTCAAGTAAAGCAAGCCGTACAGCTTATTGATTTAACTAAAACAGAAACAAGAACATTTACTGTATTTAGTAAAGATAAATTACGTCAATATATGCAAAACCCTAAAACCAATGAATCTAACCTTCGTAATTTGAGCAGATTCTTATATAGAGTTTCTCATAATTACAGAAGACTTATCTCCTATCAGGCAGAAATGGTAGATTTAACAGCTCTTAATGTTATACCTCAGATAGATTTTACTGAGGATGCGCATGACGATGAAAAAATAAAGACTAGTTATTTTAATACTTTAGTACAACTTGATAAGATGAATATGCAGTCAGAGATTTTAAAATGCCTATTGATTGCATGGCGTGAAGATACATTTTATGGTTATACATATGAAGATGATTCTGGATTCTTCATTTACCCTCTTGATGGAGATTATTGTAAAGTATCTTCTGTCAATTATGATGGCACTCTTAATTGTGCCTTTGATTTCAGTTATTTCAGAAGTCATACTGCCGACTTAGAATACTGGGATTCTGAATTTAATTCTAAATACAATTCCTTTCAAAGTGACAATACTCTTCGTTGGCAAGAGTTGGATCCAGAAAGAACTTTTGTAATTAAAGTTAACATTGATGATCCAACGCTTAATATGCCACCTCTTTCTGGTTTGTTCGAACCACTTATTGATCTTATTGATCTCCAAAGTATTCAGTCGGTAAAAGATGACTTATCAATCTATAAACTTCTGGTTGCAAGATTAGAAACACTTACTAACTCTGACGAACCAGATGATTTCTCAGTAGATATTGATACAGCCATTGAATATTATAATAGACTAGTTGAATCTCTTCCAGATTGTGTATCTGCAGCTATCTCCCCTCTTAAAATTGAACCTATAGAGTTTCAAGGTGACCAGACTCAAGATGTTAATAGAATTGCTACTGCTACTTCGAATTTATTTAAAAATTCTGGTGGTGCACAGATTCTTGATAATGACAAAGTCTCAGGTACGACAGCTTTTACTGCTGCTATTCTTTGTGACACAATGATGGCTATTAAAACTGTCCTTCCACAGATAGAAGAACGAGTTAATAGATATCTTACTTTTGCTATTGGTGATGATCATGCTAGAGTAAAATATTTTGAGGTATCTCCTTATACAAAAGCTTCTAAAAAAGAAGAACTTATGAAATCTGGAGAACGAGGTGTGCCAGTAAAGCTAGCCGTTGCTGCTCTTGATGGTATCTCACCTCTTGAAGCTTTATCTATGGATTATCTTGAGAATACTGTTCTAAAACTTCACGAAACATGGATTCCTTTTAGTACTTCTTTCACATTGAGTGGATCTGCCTCACAGCAAGTTATTGATGGTAAAACAGATGATACAAAAGGTGGAAGACCTCAATCCGACAACCTTACAGATGAAGGTGAAAAAAGTAGAGAATCAGAAAAGTCCAGTGAACAGGAGGGATAATAGATGAACAAACATTTTATCCGAACTGCTGACCAGGAAACAGCAAATATTTTAAAATCTATTGGCTTTCCTCAGGTCGGCTATACTAAAGGTATCTATACATTTGCAAATTGTTCATCTCTTTCTTTTGCAAATGTAAATATAGATATAAACAAGCTAACTTATACCGATATTTATTGTGCAAGTTAGTACTCCTCTTCTATGAGGATAAAAATACACAATAGAAAGGAGGCTAACATGAAGAAAAAAGTACTTACATTAGATGATCTCTATTCTTTTTTTGAACAGAGGAATCAGACAACTGTATTCAGTGCCAAAGAGTCTGGATATAATATTGCAGTTCAGGTTCCGGCAAAATTTGAATTAGAAGATTCTGATGAAGATGATGGTTTTTTACGAACTAAATTCAAAGTAAATCATTTATATGAAAATAGAAATAAATCTTATATATCTGAAGAAGCTCAGTTAGAAGCTTTACCGTCTTTACACTATAGACCAGTTCTGGCCGCTATTACCACTTTATCTGATGGAACTACTGATTTTACTTCTCATGCTATGGAATTTGATGATGAAGGAAACATTACATACATTGAGCAACCTATTGGTGTTTTTGTCAATCCTGAAGGATATCATCTTGAGTATGATAAAGAACATGATAAAACATATGTTATTGCCGATGCGGTAATTTATAACGATTATTGTGCTCCAGCATGTGAAATTATTCAGCGTAAACAAGGAAGTAAAGTAAGTTGTGAATTAAGTATTTCAGAACTCTCTTTTGACACTAAGGACAAAGTGCTTCACTTAGATAAATTCAGATATAATGGTGTAACTTGTTTAGGCACTGATCCTATCACCGAGAAACCCGTTGAAGAAGGTATGGAGGGTGCCAGATTAGATATTGCTGATTTCAGTGAAGAGAATAATAGTCTTTTTACTAATACAGAAGAAAAATTACTAAAGGTTATTCAGTCTTTGCAGGAGACTCTTGCTAAGTTTGAAATTGAAGAACCAACGAAAGGAGGAAACCAAACGTTGAAACTCAATGAATTATTAGAGAAATACTCTAAAACTGTTGAAGACCTTGACTTTGATTATGAGTCTATGTCCGATGAAGAGTTAGAGGCTAAGTTTGCTGAATTATTCGAAGGTACAGAAGATCCAGACGAACCGGTAAAAGAACCAGTTGCTGATCCGGAAGCTGATCCAGAATCAAATGACAATTCAGAGTTTAGCAATAAAAAAAGATATACAAAAAAAGAAAATGGTAATACTGAAGTTACTTTTGAAATTAGTCATGAAGATGTAAGAGGTGCATTATATACTCTTCTGTCTACTTGGGAAGAAAATGATAATGAATGGTATTTTATTAATGCTACATATGATGACCATTTTGTATATAGCAACTGGGATGAAAGTAAAATTTTCCGTCAGGGCTATACAAAAGATGGCGATGCAGTATCTCTCTCAGATGAAAGAACAGAATTATTTAAAGAGTATCTTACACTTTCAGAAAAAAGTGAATTAGAAGAACTCAGAAGTAACTATGCTGCTCTTCAGAATAGAGTTAATGAGTATGAATCAAAAGATAAAGAAGCTGTTCTTGGTGCTGAAATTTACACTGAACTGAAAGATAGAGAAGATTTTAAAGAACTGATCAAAAATCAGGCTATCTACAGTGTAGAAGAAGTACAGACAAGAGCCGATGCTATTTTAGGTAAATATGTTAAAGAAAAAGGCACTTTCAACTATCAGCAGAAACCTAGTGCTATTGGTTTTACTGAACCTAAGAAAGCTAAGAAACCATATGGAAGTTTATTTAAGGATTGAGCTATCAAATAGCTCTTTTTTATTGCCTAAAAATATTTAAAGGAGGAAATAAAAATGGCATCTAATTTTCAGAAATTTATGGCTACTGCTGAAAAACACGCTGTTGCTGGTAGCTCTAAGCTGAAAGCTACTATTGCAGGTCATATTTATAACATTCAGATTGAAGAAGATCTGGACAACGGATCAATTGTTGCAAAAGGCGATTATATCAAACCGGAGACTTATAAAGCTAAAGATTCTACTGGTTTTGCTGGTGTAGTACTGGATAAAGCAGCTAACGGAAATTGGTATGTAGAAGTTAAAACACCAGGAGATGCTCTGTTACTGCTCCAGGTACCAATGTTATACGAAGAATATACTACCGCTCTTAAACATGAAAGTAATTTCTATAACGCAAATGGTGACATCGTTCGAGCATATGAGCTTTATGTAGGTGATGTGTTTGAAGTATCATCTGAAGGATTTAGTGGTACTCCTGCTAAAGGTGCAACTGTAACTGTAGCAGACAAAAAGCTGACAATTGGTTAATGAAAGGAGGAATACATAATGAAACTTAATTTTTCAAGTAATGAAGTAAGAAATATTTTTGCTGAAAATGATTATGCAGAGTACTCCCAGCTTATGTTTGACACAGCTAAGGGAGAAGAAAAAGTATCTACAAAAGATGCTAATAATAAAATCAGAGAGATTATGTTCTCTGTACTTGGAGTAGATGAAAACTGCTCAAGAAAAGAACTTAGAAAAGCTATTCGTAGACATAAAATTGATGTATTTGAAATTATCGAAGAGACAGTAGAGAATCTGCTTGTTTCTGGTTGGGGAGAAAACCCATTCTTCAATGAATTTGTAGAAATCAAATCTATGGCTGACGGTGATACTAATGAATTTTATGTACCGGATGAAGTTATTCTGACAGTGTCTGAGCTTTCCGGTAATCACCATGATATTATTAGACAGCGTCTGGCAGAAGGACAGACATTCTCTGTTAGAACTTCATGGTATGGAATTAAAATTTACGCAGAATATGAGCTGTTTATGGCAGGTCGTATTGACTGGGCTGGATTCGTACAGAAAATCTATGAAGCTTTTGACAAGAAAATTAATGATATGGTATATGCGGCTGTAATGGCAGCAGGTGAGAAGGTTCTCCCGTCTACACAGTTTAATAAGACAGGTACACTTTCAGCAGCTACAAAAGATGAGTTTATGACTCTAATCGAAGATGTACAGATGGCTACAGGTGATGAAGTAGTTGTTATGGGTACCAAATCTGCTCTTGCAAAACTTTCTGCTATGGAAGATATTACTTGGGTATCTAATGCAATGAAAGATGAAAGACACACTACAGGCCGTTTAGGTATGTTTGAAGGTATTCGTCTTGTTGAAATTCCACAGAGATTTGCTAATAATGACACAAGTAAAAAGTTAGTAGATAATACTAAACTTCTGATTATGCCAGTAGCTGATAACAAATTTATCAAAATCTACAATGAAGGCGACGCTCAGATTAAAGAAGTATCTGATGGAAATACAAATATGGATAAAACTATTGAGTATGAATATCAGATTAAAATGGGTGTGGCCACAATTATTGGAAAGCGTTTCGGAGTTTGGACACTTAAATAAAAAACTATTTAAAGAGGTGGAATTACCACCTCTTTAACTGATTAAAAAGGAGTAATAACATGGCAACAAGAAGAGCTGCAACAAAAACTGTTGCTACTACTGAAAATACTACAAAGGAAACAGCTCCTGTTAAAACTACTAAAAAGTTTGAACAGAACGAACTTATTGAATGTCGTTCTTTAGTGCAGGGAACATTATTTATGCCTGGTAAACAAAGTGATATTCTATACCGTTGGGATGGATATGGAGATGTTCGTGAAGTAGAATATAGAGATTTGTACTCTCTTAAATCTAGCCGATCACCATATATTTATGATCCATGTTTCCAGATTGAGAATGATGAATTATTAGAGGATCCTAGATGGAAAGATGTAAAAGATCTTTATGATAATCTTTATGATGCTTCTGATATTAATCAGTTTCTTGCTCTCTCACCAGCTCAGTTTAAGAAAGCACTTGCTGAAGTTCCTAAGGGACTTAAAACAGCAATTAAAATTGAGGTAGCAACTAGACTGGATAATGGTACATTTGATTCTATTCAGAAAGTACGTGCTGTAGATGAAATTTGTGGTACAGAGTTAGAAAAAATGATTTAGGAGGTGTTCTATGACCTCTTATGAAACAGTATTTAAACGATTTGAAAATAAAGTTGAAGATATAAAAGTATTAAAATTAGCGTCTGATGACTGGACTGAATTGTGCTTAGAATGGCTAAATAGTGCTATTGCAATGATTGAATTAGACCAGTTAAAAATAGAACATGATTTAACGAAAAAAATGATGTTCTGTTCGAATTCGAGGACACCCTTACTAATGGTGAAATAGAAGTCGTTGCTTTATATATGGTCGTTGCTTGGTATGATATTCGTTTGAATTCTTTAGAGCATACTAATATGTTTTATGGTTCAAAAGATGAAAAATGGACCAGCCAAAAAGAACATGCCAATTATATTATGAGCATTCAAAAGAAATATAAAAAGGAAGCCAGAAAATATTTTAGGAATCACTCTTCCAGAAGTAATTCTTATCTGGATGGTGATCAGAATGAAGTATAAATATGGAACTTTTAATGACAATCAGTTCTCTGATTATATAGAATTACTACATAATAAAATTCATTGGCTTTTAATCTATCAAGAAAACTCTTATCCAAAACTTGACAATTATTTTAATAACTTGCAATTATATATTGCAGCATTAGCTGAATTAATCCCATCACCTTATATAATTGATTTGGCTAATACAATAGAATGCGCCAAACTTGAATTTAATAATCCTAATTTCAACCATCAAAAATATAGAAAAATAATTTTTGATGCTCATTCTATCATAGATAAAATAGGTGATAACCATGAGTGATATTTTCAAAAAAAGAATGGCTTTATGCGGTAATACTGTATCAGACAGTATTCGTACTCAGTCAGACGAAATCATGCAGAAAACTTTCACCAATGACTTAGGTTACAGACAATGTAAGCTATATTCTAGGACTATGGAATACTTAGAAGATGTTGAAATCAAATATCAGTATTCTCAAACCTATACAATCAATAAGGACCAGGTTGAGTATCTAGCTCAATTCAGACCTGGCTATTTCCCTGAAAAGAAATATATGGACCAAGATAGTATTGAACGTTTTGGTTTTTATCTTGAAATACCGGATAAGAACACAGGTGTTCATGAGCTATGGCTTATTTTAGGGAAGAATGATAAAAACTCTTTCATAAGATATAACATTCTTAAATGTAATTGGATGTTTAAATGGATAAAGAATAAACAAATTTATAGTTGTTTTGGTGTATTAAGAAACCGCAACAACTACAACAGTGGCGTATGGAGCGATGGTTTCTTTACATCGGTAGATAATCAGTCACAGTTTATTGTCCCTACTACTCCAACTACGCAAACAATTGATTATAATGATCGGTTCATGTTGAGTGATTCTATGATTAGGCCTTTAGTTTTTGAAGTGTCAAAACTAGAAGATACGTTCCCATGCGGAGTAACTAAAGTAACGCTTAAACAGGATCATTTCAATAAAGTTACAGATAATGTTGAATTAAAAATATGTGACTATTATGACTCTCCGGTTATTCCTCAAGAGCCAGAAATAGAGGACATTGTTTTATCATGTTCAGGTACTAATAGAGCTTTACGTGTTGGAGGCTCTAAAAGAACTATTTCAGTTGCGAGTGATATTAAAGATAAATCTGTCATTTGGTCTTATGAGTTCAATGGAAACAAATTATCTGTAGAAGAATTATCTAATGACTTTGAAATCTCTGAAGGTAAGAATACGTTAAGTATCAAAGCTTTGTTAAATTATAATAATTTAGGAAAAGTAATAAAGATTATTGCTACTCTTCCAAATAAGCAACCATCTTCTATTGAATTGGAGGTGATGCGATGAATCAAGAGCGTATTGATAGATTATTTTCTTGTAGAAATGAACAGGGATTTGACAGTATTTCTTATGATAAGAGAAAAATCTTAGAGGATTTATACAAAGATTCAGATATTATTGAAATCTTAAATAATAAAGAACTTCAAGCAGTTAATGCGTGTCCGGAAGATTATTATAATGTAAATATTTATTCTTTTTTAAAGATTCCAGATGCACAAAGTAAAGTCAAAAACTTTATTTGTTTTGAAGTAAATGACACTGAAATTGTATACTCAAATAATATTATGGTTTCTAAACAAATTATTTTTAGAACTATAGCTCACCAGGATGATGTCAGTACTATTTGGGGTATTGATCGACAGGATTTACTAGCAGCTTTAGTTAAAGAAAGATTTCAATGGTCAAACATATTAGGTACGCAGTTAATAAAAACATATGATTCTGGCAAAGTGGCTGAAAATGGTTATTACTATAGGAATATGTATTTTGAACAGACTGCTCCGAATGATATTCAAAATAGGCTTAAGAGTAATCGCTTAGATAAGTTAGGTCGTGATTATTATGGATAAACTTCTCATTTATTTAGGTGAGAACCTTAAAATTAATGATCAGATTACTATTTATCAACCTTCTATTCTTGATATAGCTAAATATGGAGAAAATCATTATTTTAATGTAGTTTATAAAATATGTTCTATACCTTCTGATTATAAGTCTGAATTGTGGGATCTTGGTTATAACTATAGTAAGTTGGATGATTTTGATTTATTCATACTTCTTACTCGTGATATAGGTGTTGAAGATACCTGTCTTCTTTTAGGTGATACTATTTCATTGAAAGATATGGCACCTTTAGTCGATCCGGAAACTCATAATATAATGCTTTATGATGAAAATACTGAATTAATAATTACTCGTGATATATACATAGAAATGATATCTTTCATTCGTGAGATGCACAATATTCATCCTAAGCGTGAACGAGCTGCAAACAAAGAAACCTTACAGCTATTAGTAGATGAAGATAGAAGAAAAAAAATTCAAAGAGTAAAAGAAGCTTCTCAAGAACCCTCTCCGGGTTCTTTTTTATTGCCTTTAATTTCATCTATGGTAAATAGTCCTGGTTTTAAATATGACATTAACAGTCTTAAAAGTCTTGGAATTTATGCATTTTTAGATTCTGTTCAAAGGATTCAGGCCATTAATACTGCTGCCTCCATCTCTGCAGGAATGTACAGCGGAATGGTTGATATGTCTAAGAATCCAAATCTACTTAAACAATTAAATTGGTTGCGTGACTTATCTAATGAGTACTCCTCTTCGAGCAATGTACGAGTCACTAAAACCGAATAATAAATCAAGGAGGAAAATATTATGGCAAATTTTGATTCTCTGGTTATTGATAGAGTCTTAGAAATTGTTGGTGAAAATAGCGATGGAGATTTACTCTATCTGTTAAACAATTTATCTAATGTTTCTATTAATACAACTTCTGAAAGTAAAGATAAAACAGATGCTCTTGGTGTACTGATTAAGAGATTCTATACATCCAAATCTGTAGAAGTATCTGCTGATTGTAACTTACTTTCATTCTCTATGCTGTCTCAGACATTTGGCACAGATAAGATTATTGCTTCAAAAGAATCTAAGATTCTTGCACCAAAAATCTTACATATTGATACAACTGGCATTAAGGAATATACAATTCCTGAAAAGCTGAAACCGAAAGCTCCACTTACAAAGCTTTATGCTCTGGAAGCAAACGGCACATTAGGAAAAGCTTATACTGCTTCTACTACTGCTGCTCCTACTGCTGATACTTTTGTATACACTGAAGATAGCGGAAAAATTACTCTTCCTACTGGAGTAACAGGTACTCTTATTGCTAAATATGAATATGAGACAGAAAGTGGTGTTAAGGTTACTAATGAGTCTGATAAGTTCCCGGCCACATCTTCTATTACAATGAAAGTTCTTGTTGCAGACACATGTTCTGTAGATGTAGTTCGTGCAGCTTATATCGTATTCCCAAGTTTCCAGGTATCACCAGATTGCGATCTGACACTTGAAACAGATAGTACAATTACATTCTCTGGTGTAGCTCAGAGAGATTATTGTCAGACAGGTTCTCCACTGTATTACATTGTAATGACAGAGGATGATGTAGAGGAATAATCCTTGAATTGTTATGCCCCGGACGAATCCGGGGCATTTCTAATAAGGCAAAGGAGGAATACTCAATGAAATCAAAACCAAGAATTTGTGTAACTTGTGGCACTACTTATGAGTATTGTCCTAAGTGCACTAAAGATGCAGATAAACCTGTTTGGATGGTAGCTTTTCATACAGAAGAATGTAGAAAAGTATATAACATTATTGCTAAATACAATACTGGTGATGTGACCAAAGAGGATGCAAAAAAAGAATTGGCTGATGCTGTTACTCATAAAACAAGATTTACTAAACCTATTCAGGATAAAGTAAATGAAATTATGAAAGAAGAACAGCCTAAAGCAAAAACTAAAAAAATAGTGACGGAAAATTAAATATTTTATTGAGGGGAAAGCCGCACTATTTTTGCAGTTTCCCCTTATTTTTTCGGAGGAATTAAATGGAAATTGTAATACCTAACTTAAAAGGAGTTCCTTATGATCCGGTTCAGGCAGTGAGAATTATAGACCCACAGCAAATGAAACTTTATTTAAAGCATGGGCTAAAGCCTTTAGATGTTTATTATAGTCCTGATGTGATTGTAATGGTGTTTGATAAGAAAGAAAGTTATCCGTATTACAAAGAATATCAAAATCATACTTTGGAGTGATAACGTGAGGAACTATAAAAAAAGATCTAAATATGGTGTCGATCAAACTACTAAAGGTAAACAGAATCGTACTGTTATAGATAGAAAAACAGAAAAAGAAGTATGTTTCGATTCTCTATTAGAGAAAAGATTTTATGAAGACATCATATGCGCTGGATTGGACTCTGGTGAAATTGTAGATTATGAATTACAAAAAAATATAAATTGCAACCGTCTTTCAGGCATAATGGAAAGACTATACGTGCAATAGATTATGTTGCTGACTTTTGGGTCAAATACTCAGATGGAAGCGAACGTGTCTACGACACTAAAGGTGGAATGGTTGATCCTTCTGCCAAGATTAAACGGAAACTGATGTATTATATCTATCCTGATTTGGACTATGTATGGATCACTCATACTAAGTCTACTGGTTGGATCGATTGGGATGAAAATGAAGCTTTAAAAAGAGCAAGGAAGAAAGAGGGAAAAAAGGATGGAAATTAATATTTTAGAATTTGTAAAAGAATATAAAGAGAACCCAGTAGGGGCTTTAGAAAAACTTGAAGTTGAAAATTATGTGCCGTTTGCTACTAAACGAGCACTTATAGATACAGTTATTGAAAGTATTATTGAATATGATACTTCTCTTCTTACATACGAACCAATGAATAAGCATTTAAACTTTTCTCTGACATGTGTGGTTATCTATACTAATCTCACCTACGAAGACGAAGAAGGTCTTGATGCTTATGATGCCTTAGTATCTTCTGGTCTTTTAGATAAAATTATTGAAATGATTGGTGTTGATTATGGAGATATGGTCGCTATGTTTGAAGAAACACTTTCTGCTCGTATTTCATTTACTAACTCTATGTCTAATAGATTAAGTGCATTATTTGGAATATTAGAAAATGTTTTTAAAGAAGCTACTCCGGAACAGTTAGATTATTTACGAAAGTTGGCTGATGTAAAAGATGGGGACAATTCCACAGTTAAGAAAGCTGATTGACCAGGGAATAACTATTGGTTTACAGCAGTTTGTTAATGACTACAAGCCTAAGATGGAAAGAGATGCACAACAGTCAGAAGAAAAATATTATAATGACTATTCCTCTTGGGCGGATGGTTATAGACTTTATGATTTAAAAAATATTCATACAATTACAGGCTTTGCTTATAGTCGAAGTGCAGAGCTTAGAGCACGATTTGATTCAAGCCATATGTCTGGAGGACATGGCATATGGGAACCATTGGAAGGTGATCCAGAAATAGTTTTTTCTTGGGGATTTGAAACAGGTAATCATGGATTTCGTAAAACAATAACTCCTATCAGAAATTATTGGGAACAATATTTTCGTGCTAGAAAAATGCATGCCAAAGGGCAAGCAACAAAATTCGTTATCAGCGGATTACATTCTGTTGGTTTATAAAGTGAGGTGAGAAAATGGCTGATTATATAATAAACGTTGGTGTAGAAGTTGAAGACAGTGCGCTAAATACATTAGAAACACGAATTAATTCTTTAAAAGAGAAGCACATTAAACTAGGTGTGGAATTAGGTAATACTAAACAGTTAACTAAAAATGCACAGATGGCGGTAAAGACAATAAGTAAAGCAACTGCCAAAGCCGCTAAAAATACTCCTGTTATTAAGGGATCTAATCTTGTAGAACAGATGGTCGATCCCGAAAAAGCTTTAAAATCTATGGCTAATACAGCCAGTAAGCTGTCAAAGTATCAGGGCAAGCTTGATCTAGGAGAAGTAAAACTTTCCGTAAATCAAGGTATTATGGGGGAGCTTGATGGACTTTTAGCCAAACTTAATGAAATAAAATCTACAGCTAAAAACATGGGCTCTATTAAGCTTACTGTTGGAGACAATATAAAAACTAAAGACGGTAAAATAGTTATTGGAGAAACTACTAGTTCTTCTAATACTGCAAGATCTGCAGGTATTACTCTTAGACAAGCTCAAGCTGAAATTAAAAGGAATATGAAGACAATAGGAACCCTACAGGAACAGTATGTAAGTGGGATTATTGATGAAAGTACTTATAAACAGTCAAAGAGAACTATAGGACATAGAAATTCTCAGCTGGCTAGACAGATACAAAATCAAGGTACTGCTTCTGATTGGGTTACTTCTGCATCTGACATTCGAGGAGCACAGGCTAAGAATCAAGAAGCATACAAAGCAATGACTCAGAGTGCTTCAGAATATGACAAAGTTATCACTAATTTGGGTGAGAAACAGAAGACATTCAATAAAATGGCTCAAGTATATAATCCTAACAATGGTAAACCATTAGATAAAACTCTAGGACAAGGTTATGATGAAAGATTAAAATCTTTCAATGATACATATGAGCAATTAAAAAAATCTCGTGATAGTCTTGCGACTCTTACTGGAGACGAAAGAGACACTGAGCAAGTACGTTTTGCTGCTCTTCGCTCTGAAGCCAATCGTCAAGCTAGATATCTCGGTAATACTAATCAGTTTTTCTCACGTACTCCAAATAGATATAGCCGTTCAGAATATATTGGTACAGATTTAGATCCAGCATCTGATAAGGTCCGTCTTAAGATGGAACAAATGTCAGCAGATCTGGCAAAAGGAAGCAAATACACAACAGAGTTTAATGCAGCACAAGGTAAAATGTATGCTACTATTGATAGAGGGTCTGGTGTATTTGAAAAATATCAATTAGCATATAAAAATGGTCCAGGTAATATTGACCAGTCTCTTACTAAAGTTACACAAAGTGTAAAACCTTTATCTAGTTATCTTTCTGAAATGGGACAAAAGTTCCGTAGTCTTAGCCAGTATCTTGTAAGCAATTTTGGATTCCAAGCATTAACAACGGGTGTCAGATCCGGTGTCGAATCAATAAAAGAATTAGATTCAGCGATGACTGAACTTAAGAAAACATCAGATGGTACAAAACAAGAATATAGAGACTTTACTACTCAGGCCAGAACTGATGCCAAAGACATTGGTAGTACAACAACTCAGATTACTAGTAGTGCTGCTGATTTTTCTCGTCTTGGATATAGCTTAAATGAATCTCAGACTTTAGCTAAAAATACAGGTATTTTAAAAAATGTATCAGAATTCGGATCTATAGATGATGCAACAACCGCTATGATTTCCATGATGAAAGCATACGATGTAAAAGTTGATGATTCTATGGATCTCGTTGATAAAATGAATCTTATTGGTAACAACTATGCAATTTCTACAGACGGAATTGCCACTGCTTTACAAGATTCAGGTTCAGCATTAGTAGCAGCGGGAAATGACTTCGATAAATCAGTTGCTCTCGTTACGGCAGCAAATAGTGTAGTGCAGGATCCATCGAAGGTAGGTGCTGGTCTTAGAACAATTGCATTACGACTTAGAGGCACTTCTGCTGAAGAATTATCTTCTATGGGTGAAGATACAGAAGGTCTTGTAGAGACCACTTCTAAACTTAATTCAAATATTAAATCTCTTACTGCCGTTAACGGTAAGGCTGGAGTTTCTATTCTTGATATGAATGGAAACTATAGAGATACTTATGATATTTTAAAAGATATCTCTCAGGTTTGGGATGATATTGGTAAACAAGATTTGGCAGATGGTCAGAATAGACAGGCTGCTCTGCTTGAAATGATGGCAGGAAAAAATAGAAGTAATATTCTTGCATCCATATTGCAGCATCCTGAATTGCTTACAGATGTTTATAATGATTCCGCAAATAATTATCAAAATTCAGCTCAGAACGAGCTTAATACATACCTTGATTCTATCGAAGCAAAAACAACTAAAATTAAAGAATCTTGGTCACAGTTATGGCAATCAGAAGGTAGTACTAATACTTTTAAAGGATTGCTTGATATTGGCAACGGCGCTGTAGGACTCTTAAATGGTTTGGGACTTAATAAATCCTTAGCCGGAGTCGGCGGTATGCTTGTTAGCCATGCTATGAACTGGGGTGGGACAAATTATCAGTTGGTCCTTTAGAAAACGCCCCATGTAACCTGGTGGTGACACGGAACGATCTCATATGAGAAAGGGGTTACTAAGCAAACAACCGAAACTGTCTTTATTCGAAGGAATAGAGAAATGCTTTTAATTTAGCATTCAGGGTGAACCGAAGTATATACTACTCCCCTATTACAGCAATGTAATAGGTATAGTAACAACGTATATATATGGGTGATCTGCAGCGAAGCTTCTCTCTGAGAAGAACGTTCATCGACTATAATGGGAACTTGGTCTCTGGATCAAGAAGGAATAGTCAGGACTGTTAGGCAGCTTGCGCCGAATAAATTAAAGGGTAAATACATCTTACTCTCGTAAGCAATCTTACCTTATGTGCAAAGGTGATGTAAGCACAAATCTTTACTTTATTATTCTTCTATGCTATATTTCACATAGGAGGGTAAAACTATGATAATAAATAATTCTATCAGAACTTATGCACCAATTGCTCCGCCATATTTTGACGGATGCTTATTTATGAATGCAACTTATGAAATGCCAGAGGAACTGGCCAATTTGTTTACTAAAGGATTAGAATCCTTAAGCAAACATTTATATGAAAAAAATATTGATCCTACTAAATTATTTCCTGTAAGTTTAATATTTACAAAAGATGGCAGTTTTTCTGTCACCGAAAATGAAGCAACCACTTATGGAAGATGTATGTCTTTTTTAGTATACTCCATGGAACGAATAATTACATCTAACAATCAACACATGCAGCTATTCGCATTTATTGAAGAATTAGTGCATTACTATTTTCAAGAAACAAATGAAACAAAAGTCAAACTAACTACTTTTTCTGTTGTCCAGAAAATATTCCCAGAAATAACTTTCGAGGAGGTAACATCATGGGGAGTAAATTGGAGTTAATGTTTATTAGCAAAGAGAAAAGTCAAATAATTAATTCTCCTATTATAAAAGGTATTACTTGTGATACTTATAAAACAAACTTACAAAATTCATCAAAAGAGCAAAAGACTATTCAGTCTCCTGCTCTTTCTTAATATAATACGTACAATCTTCGTTTTCAAAGTACGGACATTCCTCTTCCCTGCACTCTTTATAAAGAGGACATTCTAATATTTCCATAATCTTTAAACCTCCATAATATAGTTTTGAAAGTAGGTGTATTTAATGGATAAAAACATTTTTGATAGATTAGTTCCTAAATATCTTCAAAAGCTAAGCTCAGACGAAATTACAGATTTACTTATAGAAATCAGTGATATTGGCAGAACAAAATTTATCAGTAATTACCCAAAAGAAATTGCTGATCAACTCCCAGGATATGACTTATACGAATAATCTTTTTCGGTTGTATTCAATGCAGTCGAGATTGTTAACTTTCCTATAGTATTGTGCAGAGTGTTAGTGTACAGAAAGGAGAACTGTGGTGGCAGTTCTCCTTCTATTAAATAAAAATTTTAAAAAGAGAAATACATATGACGAAGTAATTAAATGATAAAGTAGAACATTATTAGCGATTAGTCAACTTTTTTATTCTTGTATTGTCTTTTCATCATTCCGGTGATAAATTTGACTTTCTCATCAGATAATTCTGGATGATTGCAAATTTGATCAACAGTATGATTTTTCGAGTTGTAATATAGACCAGCTAATATTACAACAAGTAAAAGACTACTAAGAGATATTATTATTCCAGTATTCATATTCTTCTTTTCACCCCCTTCCCTTATAAATTTCTTTATTGGGGAAGTGTATTGCCCAGAACGGGCAGATTCTTCGTCCGCATCAACAATACAGAATGTATGCCAACACTTCTGCATGATCAAAAGAAATGATCAAGTATATTATCGTGCAGCGAGTTATAATGCAGCACCTATAACCATAATATACCTAGTAGTATAATAACAATATTCGACAACTTTGTATATACAGAACATTAGTTTATTATAATCAAAACTTAGCTCCGCATTGTCCACACTGATAAGTCTTACCAAGATCACCAGCTCCAAAAAGACCAAACAGACCTATCTTCATTGCTTTTCTTGTTCCAGTGATTTTCTTAAGATTTGTGCTGCCGCAAATTGGACACTTAGGCCCAGTAGAGAATTTCTGAGCATTCTGTTTGGCATACCATCTGTCTGTTATCCTGTTTTGCTCTTCTACTCCTTCAGGGGATTCCCAGTATTTTCTTTTTTTAACGGCAGAGTAATCTACTTCATTGTCTAATTTGTTATAGAAATATTTCTCTCGGAGCATTTCATCAGATTCTAAGGAACTAGGACAATGACCGTCATGAGTTTTCTCATATTCTTTTGATAACTCCATATATGCTGTAGACCAATCAATGCCAGTACCTATATAAGTTCCAATTTCACAGGTATAACATCTATCCCCTATTTTATAAGAAGAAGATGTACTGGTCTTTCCACATTTATTGCAAAATAATAATTCTTCCATATTGTTCCTTCTTTCTATTATATATAGTAATTAAGATTTGCTATATTATATCACACAGTTTGGTTTTCGCCAAGAATGAAGATGGAGGAATTTTACCACAATCACGAAGAGTTCAACGTAATGCTGCTATAGCAAAAGGCTATGCAGAAGCCAATAAAAATTATCAAGCATATTCAGATGATTTAAAAGTTCTTAAAGACCTTAACAAGCAACTTGATAACAATGGTCAGGCCATTACAGACAACGAGCAACGTATGGCTAAAGCGAATGAAGCAACGAAGAATGCTAGTCAAAGAGCCAAAGATTATGGCAAGCAAATAGCTACTAATGCTAAGACTCTCACTGATTTTAAAAGAGAAAATGAGGTGGAGAAACCTGATCAACAGAAACAAGGGAAATGGTCCGATGGTCTAAAAAGTATGGCATCTGCTGGTCTCTCAATGATTGGCAATGCTTTTATTTCTGCTGGTGTTGGAATGCTTGTACAAGGAGCTTTCTCATTGCTTGGTAAAGGCATTGACGCTTTCGTTCATAAAAATGAGAACTTAATTGCTAAAGGCCAAGAAGCAAAAGAATCCATTCAATCCCAAACTAAAGCCTATGAGGATCAGAAAGCTTCTCTTGGAGAACTTACTTCCAAATACACAGAATTGTCCAAAGGTGTAAAAATATCCGGTAATTCTATTAAAAATATTAGTCTTACAGATGATGAATATAAGGATTTCTTAGATACAAGCAATCAAATTGCTGCTGCCGCTCCTAGTCTCACACGTTCATGGGATTCTCAGGGTAATGCTATTCTTAATGCAGGAACTAATGCTGAGGATTTAAACACTCAGGTCAATGATTATCTAAAGCTACAGAGGAATCTTACTTATTATGATACAAAGAAAAATATTAGTGATCAGTATAAAGGGTATGAGACTGCTTTAGGAGAGAATAAGAGCAAACAAGACGAATACAAAAATGCATATGATGCAGCTAAATATAAAGTTGATTCTGTACAAAAATTTTCCGACATGCTTAAAAAGCATACAAAAGGAGAAGATACCATCACCTATACGTTGGATCAAACGGCATATGATGCGCTTGGTAACACATTTGGAAAAGCAATAAAAGGTTATAAACAATCAGCAGATGGTCAAAAGATAACTCTTGAATTTGATGGCAAACAATTAGATTTCCTTAATAATGAAGCTGCTAGTGTATTAAACTCAGACAATAGCGAACTTCAAGAAGCTCATACCAATTTAATTAATACTCAAGAATCTATAGATGCCTCTAAAAGAGAAATGGTTTCTTCTATCAAATCAATGGCAAGTACTATTGATTCTTTCGATAGCTGGGAAGATCAAGATAAGGCATCAGAGTTTCAATCACAGTTGAATAGTATGCTTGGTTCTTCAGACGGCACAAGACTACTAGATAATTTTAAGCAGTCCGGCAAAGACATGGACACATGGCTCCGTAACAATGTAGTCAACCCTATGGCTACTGCTACTCCAGATCAACAGAAGCTTTGGTCTCAACTGTTTGAAATGGAACCTAAAGACCAGGAAACTGTAAGAGAATTTGCTGCAAGAAGAGATGATGTCCTTGAGTCTATAGCAGACATTTCTCAAAGCGATTTCTGGACTAAAGGTACTTTAGCCGAAGCTTTTGGTTTTGCTCATACTGAATATGATGACAATGATAAAGCTTATACTGTTTGGGAGAATCAAGATAGTCTTAATAGGGTTAGAGATGCTCTGAAAGGAGCAAAGGCTAGCAAAACTAAAGGTGATGCCGAAAAAGTAAGAGAAGATCTAAAAAATGCTACACAAGATGAACTTGAAATAGCTGTACAGGTTATCACTGATAATAAAGATTTAAGTTCAATTGATGAATTTTATACGGCATTCGAAAAGGCTAAACAAGCAGCTAAAAATATGAGTGATCAAGCAGCTGTTTCTTTAGATTCAATGGAAACGAAAGTATCAACTGCTAAGTCTACTCTTTCCTCTATGGGAACTATTCTTACAGAGACTACTTCTGCAGGTGGAATTTCTAAAGACAATGTTAAGATCCTTTCTACTGCTTTCAAAGATGTGAAAGATCCTCGTGGCATTGAGCAAAATGTTAATGATTTATTCACCACTACTTCTGATGGTATCAAACTAAACATAGATGCTTTGAAAACCTTTACGGAATATCAGGCTGAAGCCACTGATGGAGATTTCGAAAAGGGTATTAAGTTACAGACTAAAGCTATTAAGGATCAAACAGATGTAACAAATAAAGCAAAAAAAGCATGGAAAGAAGCTAGAGGAACTGAAGACGAAGATGATAAAAAAGCTGTCTATGATTCTGAAAAAGATAAATTAAAAGATGCTAGAAACGAATATTTATCTTATATGCAATCTCAGTCTGAATGGCAAGCAACTAAGAAACAGCAACAGGAACTTCTTTCCTATTATTCTCAGTGGCAACGTGCCCAGAGTACGGAGAATGCCGGAGATAAATATAATAACATTGTCGCCGGACTAAAGAATGCTAAGGATGCATATGATAAAGGTCTTGTAGGTACAGATGATTTTAAATCATTTGCCGCTCTTATTTCTCCTACAGGTTCAGATGATAGAGCAAACTTTGCAGAGAACTATGGTAAAGCTGTAAGATATCTCACAGAAGATAAGACAGGTGTTAATAATTTCTTAGCTGATCTTAAATCTAAGGGTATGGCATCTTATGATGATGCAAGTAAAAGATGGTCATTTGACATAGATGATATGAGTAAAGCCGCTCGATCAATGGGGATCAGCAAAGAATTCATGAGTGCTAACTTCGGTCGTCTTCGTGATTATGGCATTGATAATAACTTTATATCATCTACAGAAGAAGGTATAGATAGGGTTCAGGAACTTACTTCTGCTCTTTCAGACGAACAAAAACGACTTGAAGAATTAAAGGATACAGATAGTACCAATACTACTGCTATTACTGCTTCTGAGGACAAAGTTAATAAATATAAACAGGATTTAAAAGAAACCTATGATAATATGGGTGACTACTCTGAAGATGCTGCACAGACTGCTGTTGATAATTTTAATTCGGCAGCAATGGGTGTACAATCATATCAGAATGCAATAGAAAATGTTAAAAAGAATGAGAATCTGACAGAAGCTCAAAGAACTTCTGCAATTAATCAATTAATAGCTAAACAGGAAGAATTAGCTGCCACTTACGGTACTACTGTTAAAGAATTATTAGGAGCAGATGTATCTTCATTAATGGATGGCATTATAACAGATTCTGCTTCTGTTACTACTGCTCTTGATGGTATCAATAAAGCATATGAAGAACAGAACACAGATGTTACTTCTTTAGTAGACACTCTTGGAAAATATACTTCTGAACAGTTAGAAGGTATAGATTTCAATGACGGGAAATGGGACACTGAATTAGGCGATGCTGAAAAAGCTGTTGAGTCCTTATGTGATAAACTCGGACTGACTAAAGACCAGACACAGGAAGTTATTGAAGCCCTGAAAGAAGCAGGTAAACTTAAAGATAGTACTGATTCTTCAGATGAATCCAGTAATACAGAAAAAATCAAGAATGAAGCTAAAGAGGCACAGGAAGATTTTAATTCTCTTACTGGTAAATCATATAAGATTGATTTAGATACTACTGATTTAGATACTGCTCATAAACAGGTAGAAGATTTAAGTTCAGAAGTAGATAAATATAGAGATCGTGATGGTAAATACCATCCAGAGATTACTGGTGGTGAAGAACTCCAGACTATGTATACAGGAGCTATTTCGCATGAGCAAGATGTAGAATATAACTCCTCTGATATATCTCAAGCCGATTCTAGTTCTAGTATTGTAAAAGCTGCTCAAGACTTTATGCAAGCTAAGAATGAAATGGATGTCCAGACCCAATTATACCAAAAAGGCATGGATAATACTCTGGATCAAGCTACTCAAGATGCCAATGCAGCTTTTGAAACCTTACAACAGGCTCAGACTGATTCAGGTATCAAATTAGTAGATACAGACAATATTCAAACTGCCGAAGATCAGTTATTACAATTATCCAATGAAGATATTGGTGATAAAATCAAAATAGATGTTGATACAACTTCTGTTGATGACGCTCTTGCCGATGTACAAGCACTTGCAGCAGACGGAAAAATAGGAAGTATTGACTTAGATTTTGATGTTAATACGATGTCTATTGATGATATTAGTTCTAAAATAGAAGAATTAACCAATGAAAAAAAATCTTTGTTAATTCAGAATGATGTTGAGGGAGCAGATAAAGTACAAGCTCTTATTGATGCTTTGCAACAAGTACATGACAAACAAGTTGAAGTCGTTGCACAGACCCAAGGTGCAGATTTAGTAGACCAACTCCAGTCACGAATAGCCGAATTGCAAGATAAAAATGTATCTATTGATGCAATTGTTCAAGATGATAAAGTTCAAAGTCTTATAAGTGAAATTGCTGCTCTTCCACCAGAAGTACAGATTGCTATTGGCGTAGATGAAAGTAATGTAGGGAATGCAGAAGCTATCAAAGCTCAGATTGAATCTAATCCTGCAAGTATTACTGTAGATTATGTTAAAGGTAAAGAACCCGAAAAAGCGGATGATATTCAGGGTAAAGCTAATTATAGTCTTGGAGAGCATCCTACAAAAGCTCCAGACATTTCAGGTACAGCTAATTATAGTCTTGGTAGTTATCCTAAAACTGCTCCAACTATTTTTGGTACTGCTGTTTATACTAAAAAGATTCAAGCTTCTGGCACAATGACATCAGTTGCTCACGCTTCTGGCACAGCTTATAATGTTCTTAATATGAAACCTCTCTCTTCTGCTCATGCAAAAGGAGAAGTAGCACTTAAACATGATGAGCAAGCCCTTGTTAATGAGGTAGGCATCAATGGTCATTCTGAATCCATAGTGCGTGATGGTGTATGGTCACTTATTCCTGGTGGTGCTCATATTGAGAATTTGAAAAAAGGTGACATCATCTTTTCAGCTACTCAAACAGAGGATTTATTAAAACATGGTGCTACACATGGTCATGCTAGAGCATATGCACAAGGCACTGCTTCCAGTGTAACCCTTGCTCCTGCCTATGCAGACGGTACATCAGAATTAGATGATACAATTAAAAAAGTAAGTACTCAAGCTAAAGACTGGATAGAAACTGCTCTTGATCGTTTAGAGAGAATCGTTGAAAAGTATCAAGATATCGCTGAAAGCGATTATAGTAATTATAAGTCTTCTGAGAAGAATTATGATAAAGCACTTAAAAATCTGAATAAACAATTACAGACACAAAAAAATTCCAGAGCAAAATACGTAGCTAAAGCAAATGAAGTTGCTTCTGCTGTTGGCTTATCTGATGAACTGAAAAAGAAAGTCCAGAATGGTACAATCAATATTGAAAGTTTATCCGAAGATGATAAGAAACGTGTTGACGCATATCAGGAATGGTATGAAAAAATCTTGGATTGTGACAAAGCGATTCGTGAACTCACTAAGTCACAGAAAGATTTAGCTAAAGCAAAGGTCGAACGTGTTATTGAAGCTTATGACACCGTCATAGGTAAACGTGAGAATAAAGCTGACTATTACAAAGCTAAACAGGAATTGAGAATCTCACAAGGGTATAATCAGAAACCTGGTTCTAAATATGAAAAATACATGAAAAAGGAACTCTATTATACCAATGAACAGAAACGTCTTACTGATAAAGAAATAAAAGAATATAAAGGTAGGATGAAAGAATATCTTAAGGTAAATGGACATAAAACTGTCGATCCAGAATACCAAAAGATGAAGAAACAGCTTTATAGTCTCCAGACAGAGGCTGTTAAGTTAGAAAATGAAGCTGCTGAATTAGTTCAGGCTTTACAAGATAATCGTGAACAAATAAAACAATGGGCTGTTGACCGCTGGGATCGTGCAGGTTCCAAGCAGGATGCAGTAATTGATTACGCAAAAGCAAATGATAATCCTGAGTATCAGATTAACGAAAAGATTTATCAGGAGCGCATTAAATCTAATGCGAGACAGATTAATGCACTTCAAAAGCTTCGTGCAGAAAAAGCCGAATACTATGATACTCATTTTTCTTCTATGAACAATGAAGAAGCCCAGAAATATCTTAATTCTATAGCACAGATTGACGAACAAATTTTAAAAATCGGCAGTGATATAGAAAATCTGAAAAATGAAATCATGGAACTTCGCTGGAAACCATTTGATGATGCACAAGATAAACTATCAAATGTTATCACTGAATATCAGACTATGCAAAAACTTCTCGGTGACGCTGAAAGTTTTTACAATGATGATGGTTCATTTACTACAAATGGATTAACTAACATTTTATTAACTCAAGAATCTATAGATGCGACAAAACAGAAGATTGCTAACTATAGGGAAGGTCTTAATAAGCTTGAAGAACAATATAAAAATGGTTGTTACAGCTTAGACGAATACAATGAGAAAAGCAAACAACTTCTTGATGGTATTCAACAAGAATCTACTGCTCTTTCTGAACTGAAACAGAATATGCTTGATATGTATGAGACTCAAATTAAGAAAGAGAATGATTTACTTCAGGAAAATATTGATAAGCGTAAAAACGCTCTTTCTGCTAAAGAGAAATATTATGATTATGACAAAACTTTAAAAAAGAAGTCTAAAGATATTAATACTCTTAAATCCCAGATAGCTGCCCTTGAAGGAACCAGTAATGCTGCCGCCAAAGCTCGTCTTGAGAAATTACGTGCAGAACTTGCAGATGCCGAAGATGATATGGCAGATACCATGCATCAACACGAAGTCGATATGAAAAATACCGGCTATGAAAATTTTTCTAATGAAGCGAATAAAGCTCTTGATAATACACTTGATGCAGTAAAGAAAAATTCTTCATTTCAGGAAGCTATTATTAGTGGAATGCTTACCAATGTAACCACTAATTATGATAACACATATAAACATTTACATACTGTGATGGACCAGTATGGTGTTAAGGTGTCTAGCACATTTGATACTATGATAGGTAAGTCTGCTGATTTCAATACAAGTTTGATTCAACAGATAAAAGCATTAGAAACCATTTCTAATATGAAAGTTACTCTTCCATATGGAACAAGCAATGGACAAGGTGGCTCTACAAGTGGTAACAATACATATACTAATGCTGAGAATGGTATTCACAATACATTTAATAGTAATAAAAACTCCACTAGTGCTGGAAATGAAACTCCAGGTACTGTTAATGGAAAAAGTTATAGTTTTTCATTAAACAAATCAGAAATATTCTTGACACCAAATGAATCTTATAAATTGAAAGTTACATGGTCTCCTACCGCACCTTTACATTCAGATATTAAATGGTCTAGTGATAAAACTGATGTTGCAAAAGTTTCATCGTCTGGTAAGGTTACGGCTACAAAAGGGGTACAAACTTCTAAAGGTGGCGGAGTGACAGGAATCCTAGTCGGTGGACTGGAAAAAACATTTAAGGCTACTATTACAGCTAAAAGTGATTTTGGGAGCAAAACTTGTGTTGTACATGTAATGCCAGATGCGCATTACGACGCAATTGAAGAATATGCAAATAAAAATGGATTGGCTATGACCAATGATAAAATGCAGGAAGCTCTCGAATATGCTTATCGAAATGGTGGAAACCATGCTGATAAGGCAAACATAGCAGTTGAGGGATTCAAAAAAGCTTATTTGAATGATAAACCAACATATTTAAAGAGTTGGTTTAATACTCTTCAAAACCGTCCAGATGGTGCAACAGACGTTCCTGCCGGAGTGAGTCCTTTGATAGGATATTTTAATGCTAAAGGTAAGAAAGTCGGACCAAAAGAAATGCAACAGCTTGCAGATATTCTTGAAATTAGTACTCCAGGTGTTAAAAAATATGATTCATGGGGCTCTGCTTTAAAAAATCAGATACTTCAAAAGTATAAATCATATGGTTTTGCTACTGGTGGAATAATAAATAAGCTAATACCTGCTGATATGAGTACTCTTTTAGGTAAAGCTATTATTAGTAATGGAGATCAGGGATTCATTGGTGCAAAAGTTGGCGAATCAGTAATGACCGAGGAATTTACTCGTCTGCTCAAACCTTCTATTGCTGCAATGAATGACTTTACCAATATGTTTAACCCGGTTACTCCTACTGCCACAAATAATGATTATACTATCAACAACGAAGTGAACATTAATGTAGCAAATATGAGTAATGATTTAGACATCCAAGATGTCGCAAACAAAGTTTCTACAATTATTAATAAAAATATGACTAGAGACTGGAGAAAGCTTAGATGATAAAAGGACTGCTTCGGCAGTTCTTTTATTGTATGAAATTATAAAATGAAAGAGGTGAATAAATGTTACAATTTGAATTTGATGGACATAATTCTAGTGAATACGGGATTATAATGACTGGAATCACAGACAATGATAATCTTGAAAGCAGATCTTTACAGTTAGGAGAAAAGAATAGATATAGAGCAAGAGAAAATCATTTCGGAGCAGTGTACGGTGATAATTATAGCTTTACACTTAGCATCATGAAAAATCCTTGTCACAATACAAATGTGACACCTGAATTATCTAGTGGAATCATCACATATCCAGAAAAATGTACTCCTATATTGAAAAATGGTATTATTACTTTCCCATTGGAGTACATTCCAGATGTTAAATTAGGTGTTATACAGATGAATGATACGGATTACCTTTCTTCAAGCAATATCCGTATTATTAATGGCTGGTTAACTTCTCCACAAACACCAAAATTATTTAAGATAATTGGTGGTGACTACTTCTACGAAGATATAGAGTTCTTTGCTACATTCACAGAAATTACTACTGATCATGTTGTGTTCCCATATGAAATGAATTTTACAGTCACTTGCGACAGTCCATATGGTTACACTCCTGAGATTACGCATAATATCACCTCTTCTTCTACTCTTCCAAAAACTTATATAATTAACAACACTTCTGACTGTCATGAAGATTACATCTATCCTCTTATTAAAATTTCCCCTAAAAGCCATGGCACTATTACAATCCAAAATGTAACAGACAATAACGGAACAATGAAAATAAATGCTTTAAAAGATGATGACTTTTATATTGATTGCCAGCATTTAAAAATATATGACATTACTAATTCAATTATAAGTTTTGAAGATTTGGGTGTAAAAGATATAGATAATATATACTGGCTTAGATTGGCTTACGGTGAAAATGAATTAAGATTCACTGGTGATGCTACATTTGAGCTTATTTATAGAGAACCAAGAAAGGTGGGTGCGTTTGGGTGAAAATAAATCATAAGTATGATATTTATGGACGTACTGAGCCTTCTATTATTTATTTAGCTAAACCTGGCAAAAGATTATATTGTGCGCTAGGAGGCATTGATACATCTACCGTTTCATTGTCATTAAAAACTAATAATACAGCTGAATTAACATTTACTGTTGATAAATACATAAACAATACTGTTACTGACGGGTATGAAGAACTTGATGAGCTAATGGAGCTATACTGTGATGGCATTTGGTTCAAAATAGTAGATCCGCCAACTATTAATAACGATGGTTTGCGTGAAACTAAAGAGATTACTGCTGAGTCTTATGAAATCATGCTTACTCAATATAAACTGAAAAACTTTAAAATTAATATGGGCGAAGAAGATTCCTATGAAATGATGTATCAGGCAACTCATGATACAAATAAGTTTTATCAGATTAAGTTTTATGATTCAGAAAATGAAGATCTAAGTTTTTTACATTTAGTATTAAAACATGCAGATGTTCCTGGTTGGCATATAGGTTATGTGGATAATATTACTCCTGATGACGACGGAAAATTACTCCCTAATAATATATGTAACTTTGAAGTAGACGATCAAAATGTATATGCTTTCTTAACACAAGAGGCCGCACAAGCCTATAAATGTGTGTTTGAGTTTGATACTGTAAATATGACCATAAATGTTTATAGACCTGACAGCTTAGGTAAAGATACAAATGTAGTTTTGGGTTTTAGAAACATTCAGAATAGTATAACTATTTCCAGAGATGAAAATTTAGTTACACAATTTTATGTTGAAGGCTTAGATGATTATAATATTGATGCAGTCAATTTTGGTGATTCTGTAATTACTGATCTTTCCTATTTTATACGTGAGCCTTACATGGATACTTCACTACAAGAAAAATATAATGCATGGCAAAGCTACCGGGAGTCCCGCAGAGAAGAGTTTATTAATTTATCCAAAGAATATAATAAAAATCTGGAAGTTCTTACTGAATTAATGAATAGAGTCCCAATTGATACTGCTCAAACAAATTGGTTCGGGAAAAAAGTTGAAGATTTAAAAGATGCATATAATGCTAACATGGCAATCATTAAGGGTTTAGAAGCTCTATATGTTGACGATGAAAAGAATTTTGATTTAGAAGCTTTAAAAAAGTCACATGATTGGCCTTTATATGAATCAATTATGAACTACACTCTTCCATCTATTGTGGCTGCATTACAAGCTCAAGACGAAACCGTAGAAGGATTCGGTAAAGGAAATATTATTTCATGTGTAAATCCGATTGTATTGGGCCAAGATTGGTATATGGTAAACCCTGGAACTTCTTCTTTTCAAACTATACAAATTGATGATGCTCCTGCTTATGGAATCACTCGTGGAGTTAAAGTAACTGGTACTAATGGAGGAATTTATCAACACAATATTAGTATTGAACCATCTCAGAGATATACTCTTAGTTGTTTTGTAAAAGGATCCGGTACATTTTATCTTGGTTATAATAACACCGGAGAGGACAGAAAGAATATTTCTTATAACATCACATCTTCTTGGACCAGAGTTTATACTTCTTTCAATCTTTCTTCTCGTTTAATTGATGTAGCATTCACTGGAACTAATGATTTCACTATATGCGGTATGCAATTAGAGATGGGCGATTCACCTAGCCAGTTTGGGTATTTCACGCAATCTGAAAATATTATAAAAGCTTATGAGACTGATTGGAAGTTATACGGAATCTCTGAATTAAAAGTAAAGATTTCAACTTACGATAGCTGTATTAAAGAATTAAAAAGAGTGGTTATGCAGATGGGTATAATCCTTTATCTGGATATGAAGAAGCATATTTTACTCAGATGCATCAAAAATATCTGGATTATCTGAATTTAAAAGATCAGGCTGAGACTGCTTTAAAAGAACGCCAGGCTGAATATGATAAGGCTAAGAAACCTGAAATTCAAGAGAAACGAAATCAGATTGCAAAAGATGTATTACTTGAAAATTTTGGTAAAATACAGAACAAATATTCATCATTTACTGATAAAGAAACATATATTATTAAGAGTTTATATAGCCAATCCACTTATACAAATGAAAATATTATTATTACTACTCTTGACAGTACTGCTGATGCCGTAGATAAGTCTAAAGTTCTTTATGATGATGCATTGGAAGAATTGTATGTGGAATCACATCCACAATATACATATACTGATGATGTAGAGAATGTATACGCTCTTCCAGAGTTTAAGGAGTACCATGAACAGCTTGCGGTAAATGATTTTGTACGTGTAGGAATCACTGATACTAATTATATTAAACTAAGAGTAATTGAGATCACATATAATCCTTGTGATTTAGATGAATCTATGGAAATTACTTTTAGCAATATGATTCAGTACAAAGCTAAAAGGAATGATTATAATACTCTTTTAAACGATGCTCTTAATACTTCCAACCGTAATGGTGGTCGTGTTAACTCAGTCAACAAATCTTCTACTTCTGACTATGTAATCACTTCTGATGCTATCAAGCAGATTTTCTCAAATCCTCTTTTCAATTCAATGTTAGGTGGAGCTACTACCGGAGGAACTGGATCAGGTGGCACTATTACTGCCGATATGATCGTTGCAGAACTCGTGAAAGCAAAAGAAGGTATATTTGATAAGCTTACTGTTGACACTGCTTTCATGAAATATCTCGATGTAAAACTTATTTCCGCAGATAAGATCACAACTCGTATTCTCGAAGCGGAACAGGCAAATATTGAAAAGCTGTCAGCTAAGATTATAGAATCTAACCAGATTAATGCTGATATGATCAATGTGAAAAATCTCCTGGCAGGAAATGCTGGTGTAGGTAATCTCCAGGCAGTACATCTTACTGCTCAGAATGTAAGTATTGACCAAGCAGTAATCACGGATCTTATTGCTAAGAAGATGACCGTAGCTGACTTAAATACTCATACTGCTACTGCTGATGAGTTTATGATCATCTCTAGTGGAAAAGCTGGTATTGCCTTTAAGAACAGCACTCAGCAGTTCTATGATTCAGCAGGAGCTGTTAGGGTACAGATTGGTCAGGATGGTACCGGAAAGTTTAATTTTGTTGTCAAGAACGGTGATAAGACAGCATTATTTGATGAAAATGGTATCACTCAAACAGGTATTCCTGATAACACTATTGTCAATAATATGATCTCTGATGGAACAATCAATAAAGAAAAACTAAGTTTTACTATGGTAGAACCGAATGAACAAGGTGGAATTGATATCAGTCAGGTATACCTTGATGGTAAAAAGTTCGGTCAACAATATACTTCATTTAAAGACCAGACAACTGAGCAGATTACTAACATTACTGATCCTCAAAAGGGTCAAATTGTACAGAGTATACAAAACAGTTTGTTTAATGAGGACGGATCGTCTATCTATACAAAATATACAGAGTATAAACAAACTGTTGATGGAATTACTCAGACGGTTTCAAATAATAAGCTTGATACAGACAAAAAGCTTGATGCAGCTTCTACTTCTATAACACAGACTGCTGATAAGTTGAATCTTATTGCTACTGGTGGGACTGGAGAATCTAAATTAGAGCTGACCCCAGATTTTATAAATCTTGTTTCATCTAAAGTTGTAGGTATTAAAGCAGATCAGATCAATATTGATGGTGTGATTACAGCAATCAATACCAATGGCACAACTGCAGGTAAGACTCAGATTGATGCTGGAGCTATCAGTACAGAGAATGTTAATGCTCTCTTGATCAAAACAGGAAAACTGAAATCTAATAATTACAAAGATCCTTCAAACACTTCTCCTCTTTATTCCCAGGCAGGAACATTGATTGACATGGAGAACGGCGCTATTACTTCGAAGAATTTTAGTATAGATGCTTCAGGCAATGCTCATTTTAAAGGTGACGGAGAGTTTGGTGGAAAGATTTCTGCTAATTCTGGTTATATTGGTGGCGAAAAAGGTTTCGTTATTGAAGCTGGAAAATTGTATTCTGGATTAAAAGATTTTCCTACTCAATATCCCTCTTCTATTTCAACGAATAAAAATGTATATGTAGGAATCAATGGCATTGCTCTTGGTGACGGTAATTTTATGGTTGATTCTAACGGTAAGATGTATGCTAATCAAGGTGAGTTTACAGGTAAGATTGCAGCTAATGATGGATTTATTGGTGGATGGATTATTTCAAGTAATTCTTTAACTGCTAATAAAGGAAGCATAAGTATAAGTCCAGATGGTATTCATTGGGGTGATTACCTAAACATTAATAGTCAAGGTGCTACATTTAAAGGTCATATTACAGCTACTTCAGGAAGCTTTACAGGAGATATAATTGCTAATTCACTTACACTTGGACCAGGTTCAACTGTTAACGGACTAAGTTATAATGATCTTGACGATAAACCTAATATTCCATCTGATCTTAGTGGATATATTACTATTGATGGAAAAATTGGTATTATTCAAAATGAAGATCAAGAAATACCCTCTGGGGCAACTGGATTTAAAGTGTCAAAAAATGGTTTGTTGCAAGCAAGTAATGCTATTATTTCTGGAACTATTTATGCTTCTTCTGGTACTTTCGCCGGAAATGTAACCGCAAGAACAATGACTGCAAAAAGAAGTTATAGCATTTATTATAATGATGTAAACGGTAACCCTACTGATTCAAGAGAAATCATCTCTGCTACTAATTGGGGACTTACAAGCGGTGATTTAAGATTCGGGCTAAGTGATGAATGCGGATATATGATATCTACAGATGTTGGAGGGGGAAATACTTTGCGAATCATGGGGGATACTCTCCTTGTTACTGCGCCTATGCAAATACAAAGCAATTGTTTAGTACAAAGTCAATTTGTTATAGATACTAAAACAGGATCTATCCCTTATCAGAATATGAAATGGACACCATATGAAGTTAATAGTTCTGGAAATCCAATCTATCTTGATTATGATAATCGAGAATATTTTTCATATAATGGATATGGACATAATCATACGTTGCTTCCAAATACAGAAGGTGGTTGTGCAATTGGTATTGGTAACGTAGATAAGCAAGATGCTGATGTTACCGCTACATGGTGTATTATGCCTTATAATATTTATACTGAAAAAAAAACTGATGAGAATACAAACGGAATCCCGGTTATAACAAGTATCAAAAGAGACGCAAGCGCAACCATGAATATTGGTTCTAAAAATAATAAATTTAATTGTTTGTATGTAAACGCAATTCATATGGGTGGACACACATATACATCTTTAAATTCTGGTGGCGGAAAGATTGCTTCTTACAAAGCAACTGCTAGTCAAGTTAATTATAACGATGATCCTAAAGTAGAGACTTCTGTAAACACTGCAGGAGATACTTTGACATTTAAATTTAGTATCCCTAAGGGAAAAGACGGAACCAATGGTAAAGATGGTAAAAATGGTACTCGTGGGCCACAAGGAGCGACTGGTCCACGTGGGCCAGCTGGATCTGTAGATTATACATCTGTACATAAAATATACCATAGTGATACTTCGTATTATGCAGAAGTTACATCAAATGGAAATTCAAGATATTTTGGTCCATATGCCACAGAAGGCTTAAATTTAGGAGACACAAGTTGTAAATGGAAAAATATTTGGGGGAAAAATGGAAATATAACAGGCTCTGATGAAGAGTTAAAAACACAAATGTCAAAAATTAACGATATTCCAAATATAGAATCTATTTATATGAAATTAAATCCAATAAAATATAAATATAAAAATTTTGATCCAGAAGAAGATCATGATAGATTTCATTTTGGATTTGGAGCAAGAGAAACTGAAAAAATATTCAATGATTATAATTTAGATACAAGTGATTATGGATTAATTTGTAAAGACATTTTACTTAAACCAAATAAAGCAGGTAATATTGTTGAGTACGCATTAAGATATGGCGAATTTATTGCTCTTAACACTCACATGACACAGAAAGCCCACCATCGTATTGATTCTCTCGAATCTGAAAATCAATCCCTTAAGAATGAAATTCTTATGCTCCAGGGACAGCTCTCTCTCATTATTCAACGATTACAAAAAATGGAGGAAAAGTTATGTTAAAAATTAGTGAAACAAGAAATGTATCCGGTCAGGTTATGATCGGTGAAGGTGAAAACTCAAAGCAGGTTGCTTATCTTAATGCATCTGTTAGTAAAGATGGAAATGTAAATATCAATAAATCCATTCAGGATAGCGAAACATTTAAAACAAATAAAGAAGCAGTCCTGAAAGATTTTACAGAGTTTGAAACATACGTATATGGAATTATTCCTGAATAAATAAGAGGCCATGAGCAATCGTGGTCTTTTATTATGCAAAGAAGGTGAAATATTTGACCAGTCGAGAATATGAACTTGAATTAAAGAAAATTAAAGCCCAAAATCGGCAGATTGAAATGAAACGAAATCTGAAAGCAGCAAAGGTTAAAAGATTTAATTTGAAAAAACCAAATACAAGTAAGCTTATTGTGTTTGTAGTCTTTGCTATCTGCTTGCAGATTCTTTGGTTTAGTGAACATATGATAAGTCTCACTGGAGATACAAGTTATATGTATGCGCTCATAGGTATTCCGGCAGCGTTGATTCCTACAATTTTAGGATATTATGCCAAAGCTAGTAAAGAAAACCAGGTCGGAGGTATTACCTATGATACTGCAATGTGCAATTTAGAAGCACAAGAAAAGCCAGTCTTCGATCATGTATCTGAAGATGAGGCTGTAGGATGAATGGAGGTATGACTATGGACATCAAACAGGGTATTCAGGATGTATTATATCTGATCATTACTGGTATTCTTCCACTTTTAATCACTTATGGAATCCTCTTCCTAAAAGTAAAGATTAAAGAACAGGAAAAGAACCTGGAAAATGATCAGCTCGTAAAATATATAGACGCTGCTACTGATGCTATTAGTAAAGCAGTGCTCACAGTTAATCAGACTTATGTAGATGCTTTGAAGAAGGAAGGTAAGTTTGATGCAGAAGCTCAGAAAACTGCTAAACAGATGGCTATTGATAAAGCTAAGGCTTTGATTACAGAAGATTCTAAAGCGGCTATCGAAACATTATATTCTGACTTTGAAGCATATCTAAATGATGCTATTGAAGAACTCGTCAGAGAAAATAAAGTTACATATTAATATAAAAGGAGTACAAGGATTATGAAAAAAGTTATTGTAAATGCAGACATTATGGCAATGTATAAAACATTAAATTCTATGAAGAGTCGTGCGGATTTAATCGCAGGAGATGTTGATGTATTCTGGGCGAATACAATGAACCTGAAGACTCTTAAGGCGCAGGTAGATAAAATCTCAGAGGTTGAGCAGGAGTTAGTTGATTCTTATTTTACAGAGGAAAACTCACATTCTATTGTTGACGAAAACGGTAATGAAACAGGAAATCGTGCTCTTAATGATGACATAAAAGATAAAATCATCCCTGAAATTCAAGAAGGTCTGCAGAAAATTTATGATAAAACATGTGAACTTGATGTTGAGATGATCCCAGAGGAATCTCTCAAGAAAATGCTTAAATCTAATGAAGACAAACTGTCTATGCTTGATATGACAGTACTATATGAATTTGTAGAAAAAGGTGAGTAATAATGGCAACATATATTCAGGGAATTCAAACCTCTGTTGGTGTTGTTAAGTATGATTACAATTATCTGGCTAATCTCCCTGAATCAGATATGACATTATCTAAACAGGGTGCATTCGCTGATGCCCTTGTTGTTGGAAGAAAACTTACTCAGCTGGGAGCTGATGTGGATAAATTGAAAGAATCTATGACTGCCGTACAGAAGTCTATCTCTGATCTGCAGTCTGCAGATTCTTCTTCTAACACTTCAATTGAACAGATCAATACATCATTACTTAGCATGACCAATAATATCGAAACAATACAGAACAATATTACTACTTTGACTCAGAATACTGCTGAGATCAAGAAAAGTGCTGATAATGCGAATTCATCAGTCACAACACTGCAGGAAACTATTAAGTCACTACAGACTAGAATTGAAGCTTTAGAAAAAACTCAGACTAAATAAGGAAGGAGGCAGTTATGTATACACTAAAAATTACAGATGAAAATACTGTTGTAACAACAGTCAAAGAATCAATTGTGGAAAGAAGTAATTATGTAGATAAGATTCAGATTGTAACAAGTAAAATGTATCGGGAACAGATTGATATGTCAGATACAACTGTTTATATGAAGTATAAGCTCCCGGTGTCAGACAAAATTAAAATGACACAACTTATTATAAATAATCTTGAATATGAACAGAATTATATCCAGTATTTAATCCCTGTCGATGCAGCACTTACTGCTGAAGCCGGGGATATCGAAGTATCTTTCACGTTCTTAAAACTTGTTGCTAATGAAGATGGAACATACACTTCTTATATTCGAAAAACCACATCAGGTGTTATTCATATTACTCCACTTGTACAATTTGATAAATATGAACCTTCTGAATTGTTTACTGAAATTGATCAGAGGCTCCTTGCTATGGAAGGAATGATTAAAGATCTCAATGCTCAGAATAAAGCAACTTATGAAGGTATGGTAAAAGATATTCGTCTTAATACAGAAGACAGAAAAATCATTTTAACAGACAGAAATGGTGAAGATACCTGAAATGGTATCGTTGTAAAAGATCTTTCTGCTATGGTAGCCGAAGATATGACAGGTAAAGATCCTGATGGCACACAGGATGGAGTTGTTCATCTTGATCAGGTTGTCGATCTGGATAAATTATTAAAGTAAAGGAGTCATGATATGTCATTTAAAGATTCTAAAATTGCTGCTGCGGCTAATTCGGCAATGACTTTGAGTGCTGAGTTAGCCGTAGACACTGAGGAATATACATTATGTACTGATGGTCGTTATGAAGTATATACCAAATATCAAGACAATGCATATTCAACAGTGGATAACTTAAAAAATATTGCCGTTGATGCTACACAGATTAATATTATGCAGGAAGAAAACAGCCAGTATATGCCATTTAGGATTCCAAGATATTGGGATGGTATGGATCTTATGGATATGCTCATCCAGATAAGATATGAATCTATAGCTGAGAAAAAAGGTAAAGTAGCGACAGTTATCAATGTAGCTTCCAACAATACTTATATTCGATTTGGTTGGTTAATTGATGCTGCTGTTACAGCAAATGCCGGAGATATAATTTTTGAAATTATGGCTACTGGCGTAAATGAAAAAGGAAACAATTATATTTGGAGAACCAAACCAAATGGTAAGTTTACTGTTCTGGAAGGATTAAATTATGACGGGATCATTGAACCTTCTGAAGATTGGTATACAAGTTTTGTAAATATGATTCTTGGTCATGTAGCCGAAGCAAAACAATACGCAGATGAAGCAAAGGCTTCTGCTGCTTCTATTAATGTAGATGATATAAAGGCAGATGTAAAAACATCTGTTATGAATGATCTTAATGGAACAGTAACTGAATCTCTGAAAGCATATTATACAAAAACAGAAGTTGATACAAAAGTCAAAGAATTAAACACTGCTATTTCCGGTATTGACAGTTTGAAGAACTTAAAAGTTGAATATGACAACACAACTGGAAATTTAGTGTTTAAAGATGGAACGGAACCTATTGGAGAACCTATTACTATTAACAGTCTTGCAAACCTCATAGTTGAGTATTCTGTTGTCAATGGAAAAGGTTCATTAGTATTCAAAGATGGAGAAACTATTATTCAGACTGTAGAACTTAGTTCTATTGAGCCATCTGCTGAGTGGAGAGCTGCATTGAAGCAGGAACTTGAAGCAGAAATGGACGAGAAAGATACAGTAATCTCTAATCGAATTGATCCACTTGAAACAGCTAAAACTGAAATCGAAAAGAATGTAAATGCCAATACTACTGCTGTCTCAGAGATAAAAACTACTATTTCAAACATTGAGAAGAAAGTAGAAAGTGCTGCTACAAAATCTGATGAGGCCAAAAATGCTGTAGATATCTTGAAACAAAATATGACTTCTTATGATACTCAGTTTGAAGGAATTAATACAGATATTACAGATGTTAAAGCCGCCATTGAAGAAATCAAGAAAAATCCTGCGGCTGCAGAGTACGATGTTACATACGAAAATAGTATTTTTACATTTTTAAAGGATGGAGAAATCCAGAAAAGCTTTAAAATTGAAGGTGGTGGAGGATCTTCCTCAGATACTACTACTATTACTATTGAAAGAATCACAAATGCAGATGCTATTTTCTTACTTGGTTCAAAAGCAATTATTGAATATAGTTTTTCATCTGTAGATAATACTGGTGATACAACTGGAGCCGGTACTGCTGTGTGGAAAGTTGGTAATACTATTGTAGCTACGAATACGGCTGCGCAAGGAAACAATAGTTTTGATATCACTGAATATCTTAATGTCGGTGCAAATACTATTAGATTAACTATTACCGATAGTTTTGGGACACTTGCCACTAAGACATGGACTGTCACTATTGTAGAATTCAAACTTGAAAGCACATTTGATGATACTTTGTTATATACAAATACAGATGTAGTATTTAGATATACACCTTATGGAAACGTTAATAAGACTCTTCATTTTATTCTTGATGGTGAAGACTTAGGCACTGTTGAAACTCAGTCCTCCGGCAGAATTATGTCTTATAATATTCCTAAACAGGAACATGGCAGCCATTTACTCAAAGTATATATGACTGCGACAATTAACAATAAAGAAATAACCTCAAATACTATTTGTAAAGATATTATTTGTGTTGATCCTACAAATAGAACTCCTATTATTGGATGTGCTCAACAGGAATTTACAGCACAACAGTACCAGGCAACAAGTATTAAATATGTTGTATATGATCCTGATCACAATCCAGCCTCTGTAAAACTATCAATTGATGGTAAAGTACAGAGCACTCTTTCTGTAAATCGTTCTGCTCAAATCTGGAGTTATAAGTCATCCACTGAAGGAAAACATAACCTGACCATCTCATGTCGTAAAGTGACTAAGATTTTATCAGTTAATATCACTAAACTTGATATTGATGTTGAACCAATCACAGCCAACTTAGCATTTGATTTTAACCCTGTTGGAAAATCCAATGGAGATACCGACAGACTCTGGACCGATAAAAATAACTCTGCTATTACTCTTTCAGTATCAGATAACTTTGACTGGGATAATGGTGGATACCAGATTGATGCTTCTGGAAACCAGTATTTCTGTGTAAAAGCTGGAACAACTGCTCAGATTAATTATAATCTCTTCGGAAAAGACCCGAAACAGACTGGTTCTGAATTCAAATTTGTATTTAAGACTCAGAATGTTCGCAATGCTTCTGCTACTTTCTTATCATGTATTGATGGTACTGAAGGCTCTGACGTAGGTATTAAAATGGATGTTCATGAAGCATACGTGAACACTTCTACTGACAGCTTATATTTTCCATATAGCGAAGAGGATATTATTGAATTTGAATATAATATCAATACAATTGATACAAAAGACACATCTGCAACTTCTATCATTATGACTTATGAAGACGGAGTTGGAGGAAGACCTCTTATTTATGATAATTCTCATAGACTGCACCAGTATTCTCCTACCCCAATTTCTATTGGTTCTCCGGATTGTGATGTGTTGATTTATAGAATGAAAGCTTATTCTGCTTCTCTCACAGATTCTGACATTCTTGCTAACTTTATTGCAGATGCTAGAGATTCAGATGAAATGATTGCAAGATATAATAGAAACCAGATCTACAATGACAACAATGCTCTTACTCCAGATTCTGTAGCTAATGCTTGCCCGAATCTAAGAGTAATCAAAATTGAAGCGCCGCATTTCACAAATGACAAGAAGGATTTTGTTAAAAATACTTCTATGGAATGTATTTATAAGAATGGGGATCCTAAATTAGATAACTGGAAATTTATTAACTGTTTCCACGCCGGACAGGGAACTACAAGTAATGAATATGGTTTTGCTGCCAGAAATATTGATGTTATTTGTTGTGCGGATGGTGTACATCAGATCAATAGTAAGATTCCTCTTGATCCTAACTATAAGACAGAGTTAGTTCTTGGTGATGGCACAAAATATGAGAACGGAACTGGTAAGATTAGTCTTACAAGAAACTCTGTTCCAAATAATTGGTGGAATTTTAAAGTAAATGTAGCATCTTCAAATATGGCAACTAATGCATTAGGACAGAAGAGATTCAACGACTTTTTACCATATGAAAGTCCTGCGGTACGTAGAGATCCTAAAGTTAAAAACTCTATGGAATTTGTCAACTGTGTAATCTTTATTAAAGAATCTGATCCTGATATTACTACTCATAGAGAATTTCAGGATACAGACTGGCACTTCTACTCTCTCGGTAATATGGGAGATTCAAAGAAGACTGATATTACAAGAGCTTATGATCCAGAGGATATGAAAGAATTCTGTATTGAGATCAGTGATAATACTCTTCCAAACTCTGCATTCCAGACCGGTATAACAAACCAAGATGGAACTATGAAATATCCTATCAGTAAAGCTGAATGGAAAACTGGTAATACAGCATATGATGCTCTGTATAATAACTGGGATGGATCATTTGAATTCAGATATGATTGTTGCGGCGATTCTAAGGATGGTTCTGCTCTTACTTCTGATGAAGCAAAAAAGAAAATACGTACAGATAACAAACAGATTTGGAGAGACTTCTATGAGTTTGTAATTACGTCTAGTGATAAAGAATTTAAAGATGGCTTGAAAGATTGGTGTATTCAGGATGCAATGCTCTATTTCTATTTAGTTACACTCAGATATAGTATGATTGATAATAGAGCCAAGAATGTTTTCCCGCATTGGGCAAAACATTATATCACTCAGGAAGAAGCTACAACTATGGGTGATAAAGCTAAATATTATACTATAGATGATGATGCGGCTGCTCTGCATAATGGTTATAGATTTGATCTATGGGCATATGATATGGACACTCAGCTTGGTATTAATAATTCAGGTGAGCTGTCATTCCCATATGGTAAGGAAGATACTGACTATAAAGAAGAAGGAAATCCTTCATCTGGTTATGTTTTCAATGCTGCTGAATCTGTATTGTGGTGCAGAATACGTGATATATTTACACAAGAATTAAGAAACATGTATCAGTCTGTAGACTCTAACTGTTGGTCAGACTCCCACTTAATCAATGAGTATGAAGCATGGCAGAATCAGTTCCCAGAAGAACTTTGGAGAATCCACTATGAAAGATTATATCTGAGAACATATCGTGCTGGAACAGTAAGATTCCTTAATGAGATGATGAATGGACGTGGAAAATATCATCTCAGACAATGGGAACGTGACCAGCATATTTATATGGGAACGAAATTCTTACATACAGATGTAAAGTCTGATCAGATTATGTTCAGATGTAATACACCTAAGAAAGTTGTAATTAAACCAGATTATACTCTGAAGATCATTCCTTATTCTGATATGTATATTTCTGTACTTTATGGTAATTCACCAGAAACTACTCAGGTACGTGCAAAAGCCGGACAAGAATATAAGATTACTACGGACTTAACAAATATGGATGATACAGCTATTCTTATTTATGCTGCATCAAGAATCGAGGCATTAAATGACCTTTCTGCTTGTTATATTCATGATAATGATTTCTCAAAGGCTTCCAAGCTGAAAACTCTTATCATTGGTAATAATACAGCTGGATATCAGAATACTTTTATGACATCTCTTAATATGGGTAATAATACTCTTCTTGAGACTTTGGATATTCGTAATTGTCCAAATCTTACAGGATCTGTTAACCTGTCTGCATGTGAAAATCTTATTAATCTTTATGCTGATGGAACTATTGTAACATCTGTATTATTTGCTAATCATGGTAAGATTGCTCATGCTTCTCTCCCGTCTTCTATCAACACTCTTACACTCAAGAACCTCAAAGACTTAACTGATCTTAAGGTTGCAGGATACGATAATTTACAGACATTTGTATGTCAGAATTCTATCGTAGATGCTCTCGCTATCTTAAATGCTGCTATTAATACTCTTCGTACCGTAACAATTACTGGTATCTCATGGAATCTTGATGATACTACGCTTCTTCTGAAATTATCAAAACTTGCCGGTATTGATGATAATGGCGCTACTACTGAGCAGTCAATTCTTACTGGATCTGTTCATGTTCCTGTAGTCAGACAGCAGGAATATAAAGAATTTGTTGGTTCTGAAGATGAACCTGGTATCTGGACAGACCTTGTTCTTACTTACGATTCAATCATTACTCAATTCAAAGTTACATTTATAAATGATGATGAAAGTAATACTATCCTTGATATCCAGTACGTAGATAAAGGTGGAAACGCTGTTGATCCTACTACAAGAGAAGTTAATCCGATTCCTATTCCTACAAAGAAAAGCACAATTAAGCTTGATTATACCTTCAAAGGATGGGAAGGTTCAATGACAGGAATCTTTGCTGACAGAACTATTACTGCTGTATATGACAGTAAAATTCGTGAATATACTGTAAAATATGTTTCTAAAGGATTATCTCTTCAAGAATCTACTGCCCAGTATGGTTCTTATGTAAAATATACAGGTGATACTCCTGTATATACTGCTGAGGAATCTGCTTATAAGTACAATCTGTTTAAAGGATGGGATAAGTCAGGATTTGTCGATGGAAATAAAACGATCAATGCAGTATATGAAACATGCGAATACGTAGATGGATACTTTGATAGTAAGGATCTGGCCAATATGACACAGGTTGAGCTTTATACTCTTATGAAAATGGGACTTGAAGCAAAATCATTATCATTAAAAGATACATTAGATTTCAAACTTGGTGTTGATTATAGCTATGGCGACATTGAAGAGCATGAAGTTATTTCAGCTGCGACTAAATTTGATGGAACAAACTATATTGACACCGGATTAAAAATCATGGAAAAAGACAGAGACTTTACAATTGCTATTGACTTTGAATTTGATTCAGGAAATAGTGTAAACTCCACTCTTGCTCAGTGTTTTCAAGGTGATGGTTCAAATGGATTCAGACTTTGGTATTCTCAGGAACCTCGTTTCTCATGGAATACTGATAGTATAACTCCATCTGCTGGAACAAACCGAGAGATTATTGTATTTCGTCATGAAGCTGGAAGTCAGAAGCTTTATGTGTACAATTCAAACATGACTGGGAAAGAAGTATCTTCTACTACTCTGAATGCGATCAGGATTCCAGAGCATAGTTCCACTCTCGTATTTGGATGTTCTAAAGCTGACGATGGAGCATATGAAAACTTTGCAAAAGGCACTATACATTGGGCTAAAGTCTGGTACGCAGATCTTGGTGAAGAACAATGTATGGATATTGCTGCATGGATCCACGAAGTAATCCCTATGGAAGTGGCTAAGTTTAAAGGATATTATCTGTCTGACGTTGCTTCAAAGAGAGCTAACATTACATTTGTTGCTTCTAATCTCCTTGGTACAGAAAAACCTTATAATAATAAGAGCACAAATGCAGGTGGATGGGCTGATTCTACATTAAATACATGGTTGAATACTCGTATGGTTAAGGCAATCTCTCCTTTATGGAAAGCTCTGATCAAACCTGTAAAAGTATACTCTTCTATTGGTAATAAATCTAATGACACTTCTGTATCTAATTGCAGATTCTATGTTCCATCTCTGTACGAAGTTGATCCTACTGCTACTTCTGAACCATATATTTCTGAAACAAATGCTCCTATTGCTTATTTCACAGATGATGATACCAGAAAGAAAGCAAAACCTTCTATTCCTGCAGAGTATAAATCTTATTGGACCAGATCTCCAAATGCTACAGTTGCAAACTGGTTGTATACGGTTAATGAATCTGGTGCAACATATGGGTTCTCTTATCCAGGACAGAATTCTGGAATCTTACTTATGTTCTCAATTTCAAGTGAGGGGTAACCATTCCCATCTTATAAGGAGGATATCACATGTATTATAAAGTAATCAAAAATGATGAAGTCGTAGATGTCCTTAATCATATCCTGTATATCAAATATCAGGAGAAACATAGTCTGTTGCTTCTATGTGATATCACAGAAGCACAGGCTATTTTAAGTTCAGACGGAAAATATGGATGGCACATTGAAGGTCTCTATAATTTTCCGCCTGATAATGACATCTATGCAATAAAAGAAATTTCAAAATATGAATATGACAAATTGAAGAGGTGATCACAGCATGGCGTTAATTCCAACCTGGTATTCTGCATCAACTAAGCAAATTGCAGAAAAGGCTTTACAAAGAGGGGTGCTAAAATACCCAGGACTTTGTTACATCCAAGACAGTAAGAGTATAGCGTGGGTGACCATCGACAACACATTAGAATATGTCAAAGGAGATAAACAGATTACAGATGTAAAATGCATCGGATCAAATCTTATGTTTTTCTCTGGAGATAAACTGCTTTTCTCTTATGACATATCTATGACTGACGAAGATAAAGGTCATATTATTGAAGAGGTCAAGAAAACAATCGGATTGGATAATTATGTCAAGTCTTCTGAGCTTTCTACTCTTTTAGATAATATAATCGGTAATCTTGAAGATAAGTCCACTGTTGTAGACTATATCAACAGCTTATCTTATAACAAATTATTTGACGTACCTATTGTAAATCTTATAGGTACACTTACTGTTCCTGTGAAGATATCATCACTCGATGATGGTATTTATAAAGTAAAAGGCCAATGTATCATTGGCGGAAACAATACTACTGTTCAATCTTCTGCAGACGATGTTCTGTATCTTGTATCTCATGATGCTGATACTTCCAGCACAACAATCACAAAAATGCAAGGAAAATCTATTACATTGTATTTCATTCAGCAAGATGGTGAATATACGACTGATCGTTATGTCACTGAAAGCTGGATTAATGAACAGAATTTTGCAAGTGCTGATTCTGTAAAAGAATATGTTTCAAATATCATTGAAGAAACTGTTCTGGATGTTTTAGATGAACATATTGACTCTGCTTTAGACCGAAAACTCGGAGGTATTGATTCCGAAGATTTAACAAATATATTTCAAGGAGGAAACTAATTATGGCAAAATTACAGTTCGCTACACTTTCTAATCTTCAGGAGTTTTTAAATCTGCATAACGTACAGATCGACTCTAAAATCAGTGAGGCTGTCAAAAACTCAATTAAAACAGTATCTCAGTCAGAAGACGGATACACACTTTATTTCTACACAAAAACTGCTCCAGTAACTATTGATGAAGCAGCATTTACTATTACTATTCCTCAGCCAACAGGAAAAGCTGACAAAGTAAAAGGTGCAGTAAAAGGTCATCTTGCAGGATTAGATGAAAATGGTAATCTGGTAGATTCTGGAAAGACTGTTGCAGATTTCGATGCTGCTGGCGCTGCTAACACAGCAAAAACAGAAGTAATGTCTTATGTTGGTACCATTCCTGCTGATGCAAAAGCTAAAAATGTAGTTGCTTATATCAAAGAAGCTGTTACTACTGGTCAGTATGATGATTCTGCATTAAAAGCAAGCGTTGCAGCTAATACAGCAGCTATTGGAACACTGAATGGCACTGGTGACGGATCAGTAAAGAAAGCTGTTGCAGATGCAGTCGCTAAAATCGTTGCAGATGCTCCAGAAGCATATGATACACTGAAAGAGATTTCTGATTGGATTTCTACACATACATCTGATGCTGCTACAATGAATTCTCAGATCAAAACAAATAAAGAGGATATCACAAAGCTGAAGACTCTTATCGGTACTCTTCCAGAATCTGCTACATCCAAAGATATTGTAAGCTATATTGCTGAGTATGTATCTAAAGCTCTCGCAGACTCTGATCTTTCTCAGTATGCAAAAGCTGCTGATCTTGAAGCTGCTGTAGGTAGAATTGATGCTCTTGAAAAGAAATTACCTACATTAGAAGCTGCTGATAAAAAGAATGCAGAAGATATTACTGCTGTTAAAGGCAGAATGGATACAGCAGAAGGCAAAATTACTGCTGTAGAAAAAGATCTTGCTACTGAAAAACCGAAGATTGCTAAGAACACATCTGATATCACCGCTCTTAAGGGGCTTGTTGGAGATGGATATGAAGCAATTCCAAGTGCGTCTATCAAAGGTTTATTTACTGCGTAAAAATACAATTGATTTTATTGGGAGGAGAGCTGCAATGCTCTCCTTCTATTTTAAAAATAAAAATGGAAGGATGTGACTAATGCAAAATGAAAGAACAATTTCTTAATCTCACTGGATTAACAGAACTGGTTGGTTATTTGAAGACAAGTATAGCTAATCATAAAGAAATACTTCCATATGCTTCCAATAAGTTATTTCCGTCTGTTGGAGATATAAATACTATTTATATAAATACTGCTACGAATACTATTTATCGTTGGGATAGCTCAAGCAAAACTTATATTACTCTAGCAAAAGCCGTAAAGTCTGTTGCTATTTCAGAAGCTACTGAAAACGGAAAAATCACACTCACTGTAGATGGTAATAAAACTACTGTTCCTATTCATGGATTAGGATCTGCTGCATATACAAATTCAAGTGCTTACTCTCCTGCCGGGCATACTCATACAAAAGCTCAGGTAGGGCTTGGCAATGTAGATAATACTGCCGATGCAAATAAGAGTGTAAAACATGCAACTACTGCTGATAGTGCAACTACTGCAGGAACAGCTACAAATGTATCCGCTGGAGAAGGTACTGCTGATGCAGCTAGACATGTTTGGTTTTCTGACTCTACCACAGAGACAAAGCGAGCATACAGCGATAAGTTTAAATATAATCCTGTTACTAATAATCTGACGGTAAATGTTACAGGAAATGCTGCGACTGCAAGTAGTGTCGCATGGGGTAACATTACAGAGAAACCTTCTACCTATACTCCTTCTGCGCATAATCATAATGATTCAACTATTACTTCTCTCAACGCAAGTAAACTCTTTGGAACAATTGATATTGCAAGGCTTCCCCATGGAGCATTAGAACGTCTGGTTATTGTTGAAGATGATACTGCACGTTTTAAACTTACTACTGCTAATATTCAGCTTGGTGATACCGTAAAAGTAACTAAGACTGAAAAAATGTATTATGTTGTTGATGAGAGCAAATTATCTTCTGAGGCTGGTTATTCAGTATATACTGCCGGAACTGCTACTTCTGTACCATGGTCTGGAGTTACTGAAAAGCCTAGCAGCTATCCACCAGCATCTCATAATCATGATGAACGTTATTATACCGAGACTGAGATGAATAGTAAATTAGCTGAAAAAGCTACAAAAGTACATACGCATACTAAAAGTGAAGTTGGATTAGGCAACGTTGACAATACTGCTGATGCCACAAAAAGTGTTAAATATGCTATTTCTGCAGGTAGCGCATCATCTGCCGCTGCTCTTACTTCTAATGCTGGATCATCAACTCAGCCAGTATATTTCTCAGATGGTAAGCCAGTAGCTTGTTCATATACACTTGGTAAGTCAGTGCCTGCAGATGCATTATTTACCGATCATACTTATGGAAACATGAAGGGTGCTACTTCTTCTTCCGCCGGAAGTGCTGGTCTTGTTCCTGCACCTAATATAGGAGAACAATTAAAATTTCTTCGTGCAGATGGTACATGGGTAATTCCTACAAATACGACATATTCTGTAGGTACTACAAGCTATTCCGGTACAACTAAACTCTATACTTCCACAGGATCTGCTACAGATGGCACCATGACTCAAAATGCTATTACAACTGCCCTAAATGGAAAATCTGCTACTGGACACACACATAATTATGCTGGATCATCTTCAGCCGGTGGAAATGCGAACGCAGCTGTAAAATTAGCTACTGCAAGAAAGATTGGTAGTGCTTCATTCGATGGCACTGCCGACATTACTTTATCTCAGATGGGACTTAATGTTCCTGTTGAAATTACAAAGGCTGATTATCTTGCAAAAAAGAAAGCTGGAACTTTAAACGCAAATACCTATTACAATGTTATTGATGAATATGATTCTGCAAATGTTATTAACGACTCATCTGTAACAGCCAACAGTACGTTTTCAAGTACTAAATCAGAAAAAACATATGCAAAGAAAAGTACACTTGTTAATACTACTCTCACAGCAAGTAAATGGACTGGATCTTCTGCCCCATATAGTTATGTATTATCCGTATCTGGAGTAACTTCTTCAAATATTGTAGAAATAGATTATGCTTCTAATGCTTCATCTGCTGCTATTGAAGCTTACCAAAATGCAATGTTAGCTGACGGAGGACAGACTACAAATCAAATTACTATAAAAGCAACCGAGAAACCAACTGTAGATATTCCCATTACTATTGTTATAAGAAATGATTTATAAAAGGAGGCGATAACATGGCAATTTATAAAGGTGAACAATGTCTTGCCGGAGTTGGTAAGAATGCAACTATTAAAATTGGTACTGCCGAAACTGGTTCTTCAGCTGCAGTAACTAATTCTGGCACCGATACAGATGCTATATTGAATTTTACATTACCTAAAGGTGATCAGGGAGTCGGCATATCAAGTGTTATCCCTCATTATCTTGCTAGTTCTCAATCTCAAAGTGTTACTAAGGAAACTACTGGGTGGGCGACTTCTGCTCAGGTTATGACATCTACAAACAAATATTTGTGGTGTTATCATGAATTTGTTTTGACAAACAATAATCATTTGTACACTACTCCAACAGTTATAGGTGTTTATGGAGATAAAGGTGATCCGGGTACAACTGATTATAATGGATTACAGAATAAACCGGTCGTTAATGGGGCTGTAACTGCTTATCAGTCAGATATTATGAAATCTCAGTTAAGGAATGTGACGTTCTCTACTGAAGAACCTAAGACAACTGATGGTAAACCTGGTGATATGTGGGTGGTGTATGGCGATGAGTAAAGAAATAGATTATATAAGTTTTACCGGACAACAGTATATTTTTTCTGGAGTCACAGTTAATGGTAATAGTACTATAGAAATTACATGCGCATATACCGGTACTGGTAGTGATACTGGTGCAATTTTTGGTTCAAGAACTACAGAATCTGGAACTGATTCCACAAGTTTTACTATGTTTGTAGTTAACGGTGCTATAAGAATAGATCATTTCGGAACAAGCAAAACATTAGATAAAAATAAATATAATCCAAATGGGAAACATACTTATAAAATTACTCCAGATACTGTATATTGTGACGGAACAAAAATATATACACATACAGTTTCATCAAATTCCGCTCCGAATAAACTTCATATTGGTGCAGTGTGTACGAACGGCACAATAAGTAAACTTAGCAATGTAAATATATACTCTTTTAAATTCTATGATGGTTCAAATTTAATATTAAACCTTATTCCATATAAAGATAATAATAAAAAATATTGTTTTAAGGACTTAGTAAATAATAAATTGTATTATAGCGGAGCGCCTGAAGAACTTAAGGGGTTTGATTCTAATAATATTAAAACTGGTGATATTTTAAATTTTAATTATACTGGTGCTGTTCAGAGTATCACATTACCTAAAGGAATTTATACTTTAGAGTGTTGGGGTGCGCAAGGTGGAAATCGGAGCCAAGATAGTGCTTCTGCTACAGTTACAGGTTCTGGACTTGGTGGTTATTCTATTGGAACACTAACTTTAACACAATTAACTACTTGTTATATTTATGTCGGTGGGCAAGGTGGAATGTCTAGTTCTACAGGTAATGTGAAAGTTGAAGGAGGTTTCAATGGCGGTGGTTTTGCTTCTCACGAGAGTACAGGTGAACCTGGAAATGGTGGTGGCGGAGCTACTGATGTAAGAATTGCTCAAGACTCATTATATGCAAGAATTATTGTTGCAGGCGGCGGTGGCGGTTCAGGTGAAGATAACGAAACTGGCGGATATGGTGGTGGTGAAACCGGTGGCGCAGGATCTGGGAACACTTCATTAACACAAGCTTCTCAAACTTCTGGTGGAACTAATTCATTTGGCTTTGGACTTGGTGGCAATACCTATAATGGCGGAGCTGGCGGTGGAGGATGGTATGGTGGAGCGAGTAGATACTCCGTTTCATCATACTCTACTGGATCTGATTCTGAAGGTGGCGGAGGTGGTTCAGGCTATGTTTACACATCATCCACAGCTAAAAACTATCCATCAGGTTGTTTATTAAACTCTTCTTATTACCTTACTGACGCTCAAACAATCGCAGGCAACACTTCTTTTACCTCACCTACAGGTTCATCTGAAACAGGTCACTCTGGTAACGGATATTGTCGAATTACTGTTATTGAATGCAAGAATACGGCACTATATACCAGAATAAATAATTCAATGAAAAAGGCTACTGCATTTTATTTCAAATTAAATAATAACAAAATGTACGGCGTTGGATCTGCTAATTATAATGGTTCTGTTATGAATTTTGATTATACTGGTTCGGTTCAAACTGCTACATTGACTCCTGGTAGGTATAAGTTAGAATGTTGGGGAGCACAGGGAGGAAATAGCAATCAATCAAACGGAACTTATGGTAATGGTGGAAAAGGTGGCTATTCTACAGGTATTTTAAATGTTTCAACTAATACCACTATATATATAACAGTAGGAGGGCAAGGTCAAAATGGAGTCCTTAATACTAGAACTGCTGGTGGTTTTAATGGCGGCGGTGATGGTTATGGTACTAACAACTTTGGCGTAGGTGGCGGAGGTGGTGGAGCTTCTGATATTTCTTTAATGAGTCCTGTATTTTCACACTCATCTTATTTTATAAATAACATTCGAGATACAAACTCACTATTAAGTAGAATTATTGTTGCAGGCGGCGGAGGATCTGCAGGATATGACGTTAGTAATAATGCAGCTAATGGTGGTGCTGGCGGAGGTACTACAGGACAAGATGGATTATCAAACCGCGTTTATCATGGCACTGGCGGAAAACAAACTACTTTTGGTACAGGAGGATCATCAGAGGAATCTAATAGGTATTCCGTCCAAGCTAAATTCGGATGTGGAGCATCAGCCAGTAATTCTACAGATGTAGCGCCTGGTGGAGGCGGAGGCTGGTATGGCGGTGGATTACATTGTGATTCTGCTGGTGGTGGATCAGGTTATGTCTACACTTCTGCCACTGCTTCAAATTATCCTTCTGGATGCCTACTAAATTCTACTTATTATCTTTCTAATGCTCAAACCATTGCTGGCAACCAATCATTCCCTTCACCAACAGGTTCTACAGAAACAGGTCATTCAGGTAATGGCTATGTAAGAATCACTAAATTAACAGATGTAATATATCTTACTCATGCTAAGAACGACATAATGGATTTTAATTATACAGGTTCAGTACAATCTAAAACTCTAAAACCAGGTACGTATACAATAGAATGCTGGGGTGGTCAAGGAGGAACTTATAGTGGTTGCATTGGCGGATATGGTGGTTACTCCAAAGGCACAATTACTCTTACTAAAACGACTACTGTTTATGTATCTGTTGGTGGAGCTGGATCTTCCTCTTCTACTACTGCAGGATTCAATGGTGGAGGAACTGGTATTTCTTCTGGTAGAGGTGGTGGAGGAGCTACAGATGTTCGCATAGGTCAAAATTCTCTATATTCAAGAGTTATCGTAGCCGGAGGTGGCGGCGGAGCTGGTGTAACAAGTGCCAATGCTAATCCTTGTGGTTGTGGTGGTGGAGAATATGGTGGAGATGGATATTACAATGATACCACTGGTTCTTATACTATAGGTCAAAATAGATGTGGTGGTAGTGCCTCACAAACTGCAGGTGGCAAAACATGGAGCACGAGCACTCAGGCTACTTTTGGTCAAGGCGGAAATGCTTCCGGCTACTCTTGTGGTGGTGGTGGAGGCGGCTGGTACGGAGGTGGCGGAGCCTACGACAATGATTCTGATTCTGATGGACGTTGGGGTGGAGGAGGCTCAGGATATGTTTATACCTCTTCTACAGCTAAAAATTACCCTAACGGATGTCTACTAAATTCTACTCATTATCTCACAAATGCTAAAACTATCGCAGGAAATAAATCATTTAAATCACCAACAGGAAAAAATGAAACTGGACACACAGGTAATGGCTTTTGTCGAATCACAAATTTAACTCCAACACAATATGGATTATACGTAAAAACGAACTCTGGTTGGGAACACATAGATTTATAAAAGGAGGGCTTAACTATGCCGATTATATTTCACGGAACAGGTAGTGGCGGCTCTGCTAAAAAACTAAAACCGCACGAACTATTAATGGTACGAATTTTGATGGTACAGCTAATATTACTACTGCTAATTGGGGAACAACAAGAACTGTTACTGTAGGAAATACAAGTAAATCTGTAAATGGATCTGGAAACGTAAGCTGGTCATTAGCTGAAATAGGTATTCATCTTTCAACAACGGAACCTGCAGCTAGTGACGGAAAGAATGGAGATATTTGGATTACTTATGAATAAAAGACTGAAAGGAAGGTGAGGCTTATGGCTTGTAGTAATGGATGCGGAACTTCTTGTTCTACTGACTGCACTCATTCATCATCTGGTGGATGTGGTGGTTCTTGTGGTGGTTCTTGCTCTACTAACTGTACTGGTGGATGTTCTGGATATTGTGATGGAACTTGTAAGGGAGGTTCAGGAAGTACTTGTTCTGACTGTACTGCCAAATGTGCTAATGACTGTACTGGAGCTTGTACAAATGCTTGTACAACCGGATGCACTGGCTGTGGGAATAACTGTAGTGGAACCTGCTCAGGCACTTGTGATGCTATTTGTGCCAGTAGCTGTAATGATGGATGTTCTAGTAGTTGTGACTGGAACTGTGATAGCACATGTACCGGAAATTGTAGTGCCGCTTGTGCTAATGATTGTTCCGGTTGTTCTGGTAGTTGTTCTGGATGTTCCGGAACTTGTTCGGGCAGTTGTTCTGGTGACTGCAATTCAGGCTGTTATACTGGCTGTTCCGGTTGTGATTCTACCTGTTCTGGATCCTGCACTGGTACTTGTAATACTACTTGCACTACCACTTGTGCCAATGACTGCACTGGCGGATGCAAAGGAACCTGTACAGGTGGATGTGGTGGTTCTTGTGATAATTCATGCGGCTTTTCTTGTGAAGCTTCATGTGATAATAATTGTACTGCTGTTTGTTCTGTATCTTCTGTGTACGGTGGAAACTCAGAAAAGAGTGTATTGAATTTTGCTTATACAGGTAAAGCTCAATCTGTAACCCTTGAGCCTGGAAAATATGTTCTTGAATGCTGGGGAGCACAGGGAGGTTATCGTTCTAATTCTAGTTATGGTGGAAAAGGTGGCTATTCTACAGGAACTTTAACATTGACTCAAAAAACTACTATATACATATATGTCGGTGGATCTGGAAATTCTGTTACATCAGCATCAAATTCAATCTATCCCGGAGGTTTCAATGGTGGTGGATATAGATACAATTATAAAGGTGGTGGTGGCGCTACTGATATTCGTATTGGAAGTGCTTCTTTATATGCCCGTGTTATCGTTGCAGGTGGCGGTGGTTCTGATGGTAGTCCTAGTTGTACTGGTGGGTATGCAGGTGGTGTATCTGGTACTAGGGGAAATTTTGGATGTGGTTCATATGGATATGGTGGATCTCAAACTGCTTCATATTCATCTTTAAGTGCTATTAATTCACAAGGCACCACAAACTCTTCTTCTAATTGTGCTGCTGGTTTTGGTTTCGGTGGTTTTGGATGTTATTACGCTTCAGGTTACGGCGGAGCTGGCGGCGGAGGATGGTACGGTGGACAAGGTACTTATCCTGATGGTTCTGGAGATGATGATGGTGGTGGCGGAGGTGGTTCAGGTTACGTTTATACTTCATCTTCTGCTTCTAACTATCCTCAAGGCTGTCTTCTAAATTCATCTTACTATCTTTCTGATGCTTCTAATTTATCTGGCAATGAATCTTTTAAATCTCCTTCTGGCTCTACAGAAACAGGTCATTCTGATAATGGCTATTGTAGGATTACCTGTTATATCAAAAAGAAAACTCTACATTGTAAAATGAATAATGAAATTAAAAAAGCAGCTCCAGTATTTATGAAGATGAACAATAAAATTTATGATGCTGGCGCTAATGCTGTAATGGATTTTGCTTATACAGGAACAGCTCAAGCTATATCACTTCCAAGAGGACAATATATTATAGAGTGCTGGGGTGCTCAAGGCGGTTCATATAGTAGTTATTATGGTGGCGCTGGAGGATATTCTGTCGGAACCATAACTCTAACTAAAAATTCTACGGATTTATATATTTATGTTGGTGGACAACCAGAAGCTACAACTTCAACAGGTGAAACACCTGGTGGATTTAACGGAGGAGGAAAAGGTTGTTCAAGAACTTATAATTATAGTAGTTATGGACAAGGTGGCGGCGGTGCAACCGATGTTCGTATAGGAAAAAATGATCTTTATGCTAGAGTTATTGTCGCTGGTGGCGGCGGAGGTTCATCATCAGAAAATTCGCTTACAACAAAATATGGCGGTGGAACTACTGGTGGTTCTTCTGCTTCTGGATATGGAGCTACACAAACTGCTGCAGGTACAAATGGTTCGTTTGGTCAAGGTGGTTCTGCAACAACTTCTGGAACTAATTATAATTATGGTTCCGGCGGTGGTGGAGGTGGATGGTATGGTGGTGGTGCATGTTCTGATTATAGTGACAGCACTAACTACCGAGGCTATAATGGCGGAGGTTCAGGATATGTTTACACTTCAGCTACTGCTGCTAATTATCCAAGTGGTAATTATGTAAATTCTTCTTACTACCTTACCAATGCGCAAACTATAGCAGGAAATCAATCATTTAAATCACCTGATGGAACAAATGAAACAGGCCATACCGGAAATGGTTTCTGTCGAATCACCCGTAAATCAGGAAAAATATTTGTAAAACAAAACGGTTCATGGATCAAAGTATAACACTTTGGTCCATATTTAAATTACGAGGAGGAATTGTTATGAAACTTATTTTTAAAGACGGACAAGAATTAGTTATTACTCGTGCTAACGATACATATTCATATGAAGGATATAAAGATGGGTTAGGAAATGATATGAACAAAAATATTGTAGCTACTATTTCTATCTTCAATTCTGATAAATCTTTAAACACTATTAAGGATATGATTACTGATGAAAATAGAACAGGTTTTAAAATTATTTATGGGAATACCCAGAAAGATTATACTGGAATGAAAATTGAAAGTATTTCAGAAGAAATCTCCAATGAAAGAAGTGTTATTAATATCTCATTAGCTACAGATAAAACCATAGCTCCTACTGAGACCCCTGAAACAACAACAGAAAAAACTAAAGAAGAAACTAAAGAAAAAACGGAAACAGCTTCTGATAAATAATTAAGAATGAAAGGAATATAAGGATATGAGAAAAATAATCGTAAAGGTTAATAAAGAAAAAGCTACAGAGCTTGAAAGAGTTAATTTTGAATTAAACTTCGTAAAAGACATTGTACAGAGAGTTATTGAATCACATCCAAGCGATTTAGAACTCATCAATGGAGATACTCTTATGTCTTACAATAAACGTGGTGCAGAATTACAGAGAAAGTATGCTGCTCTTGCAAATGAGATGGAAAAGGAATACATCCCAGAATACCTCGAAGGTCATCAGTATAGTTGGATTATTCCAAATAATTCTGATGAAATGACTATTACTATTAAATGTAATTGTGAGATTCCAGAATTAGAGGGAATAGCATGAAAAGAACAGAACAATATTCGGACCAGATAGCTAGACTTTATCCATCTAAGAAGGTAAAAACCGATGACGGACAAAGAATATTAACACAGAGTATCACTTTTCAAGTAACTGATGATTGTAACCTTGCATGTAGTTATTGCCTTAGTGGAGATACAAAAATCCGTATGGCAGATTATTCGTTAAAATCAATCAAAGATATTCAGTTGGGAGATAAAGTGTTAGGATTTGAGGAATATCCTCAAAAAGGGAAACAGACTAAGGTAATTGTTTCAGACGTAGAGAAATTATATTGTCATGAAGCATCAACTATCGAGTTAACATTTAATGACGGACAAATTCTTAATATTACTCCTAATCATAAAATTTTAGTTCGAAGAAATTCTTATGATAATAGATATGACTATGTTGAAGCTGGTAAACTAAATATAGGCAGTGAAGTGTATTACCTCCCTATTATTGATTCAAAATTACATATAGAAGAGCCGATACATGACATAAATTATAAAATAGGATACCTTATTGCAATGATTAAAGGTGACGGTTCATTAAAACATTATAATCGAAAGTCTGATGGTTGTGATGTATTCAAGTTTAGAATAGCTGTAAAAGATACGGAAATAATCGAACGTTGTAAGAAGTATCTTGATGATTTAGATATTCCGGTTTATTTGAAACCGTATAATGTATCTAAAAAATACGATATATGGAACGATGCTATTTTTGCAAATACAAGATACGTATATAATAAATTAAATCAATTAATTAGCGATAATTTCTCTCAAAATACTTCTCTTTCATATTATCAAGGATATCTTGCAGGATTTTACGATGCTGAAGGTCATATTTCAAAAGAACGTGTTATCAGAATTTGCAATACAGATATTAAGATGATTAATGAGGCTACCTTAGGATTGGATTTGTTAAAGATTCCATACATAATCGAAGTTGATGCAAAAGGAACTGTGAATAAACCATTAAAATACAATATTCGAATAACTGATAACTTAAATTCTATATCTACATATCGTTTTATCAAATCTGTTCATCCAGCAATAAAAAGAAAATCTTTTGATAATTTCCTTAATTATTCTCCATTAAAAAAGACTAAAATTATAGATATAAAAAAAAATCCTATTAGTACTACGGTATATAACATAGGAACTTCATCTCGTACTTATATCGCAAACACTATTGCTGTACATAATTGTTACCAAGGACATAAAGGAAAAAATCGAATGTCGTTTGAAACAGCTAAGAAATTCTTTGATTTAGTTGTATCAGGTGAAAAAGGTTTTAAATCTTATATCAATCCAGAGAAATCTCCTGGATTGGTTGTAGATTTCATTGGAGGAGAACCTTTTCTTGAGATAGAGCTTATAGATCAAATCTGTACTTATATTATGGATAAACTCATAGAGTTGGATCATCCTTGGGCCATGAAAACTATGTTCTCTATTTGTTCAAATGGTGTTTTATACAGGGACGAAAAAGTACAAGCATTTCTTCGTAAGTGGGCCAATAGATTATCTTTCTCAGTTACTATTGATGGGAATAAAGAATTACATGATTCCTGTCGAGTTTTTCCAGATGGTGGTCCAAGTTATGACATAGCTGTCGATGCTGCGTCAGATTGGATGAAACGTGGAAATCATATGGGAAGCAAGATCACAATTGCTCCGGGCAATATCAGCTTTCTATACGATGCTATTAAGCATATGGTCGATCTTGGATATGATGAAATCAATGCCAATTGTGTATATGAAAAGGGTTGGACACCTGTACATGCAACTGTTCTTTACGATCAAATGAAACGCATATCTGATTATTTCTTGGAACAGAATTTTGATTTTGAACGTGATTTCTTCTGTTCCCTTTATAATGAAGACTTCTTTCAGCCTAAAGATCCTGATGATTTACAAAGTTGGTGTGGAGGCGTTGGTAATTCAATGATTGCTTGCGATCCTCAAGGTCGCATATTTCCATGTATCAGATATATGGAATCTTCTCTTAATGGAGAGCAAGAACCGTACTCTATTGGTGATGTAGATAATGGTATAGGATGCACAGAATGTTATAAATGCAGAATTAATTGTATGGCAAAAATAGATAGAAGGACACAGAGTACAGATGAATGTTTCTATTGTCCTATAGCTGCAGGATGTTCTAATTGTTCTGGTTATGATTATCAAGTGAATGGTACTCCTGACTCAAAAGCTACTTATATATGTGTTATGCATAAAGCTCGTGCTCTTGGGAATCTGTATTTCTGGAATAAATATTATAGAAAAAATAATATGAATAAACGAATGAAAAACTATGTGCCAGATGAATGGGCGCTTGAGATTATTTCTGAATCAGAACTTAATATGTTGAAAGAACTTGAAAGAGAGGATTAAAAGCCTCTCTTTTTTATTGACTAAAAGGAGGCTTGATATTATGGCAGAAATTAAAGGAATTGATGTTTCCAGATGGAATGGAAACATCGACTGGAAAACTGTTGCTAGTTATGGAATGGGCTTCGCTATCCTAAGAATTACAGAAAAAGGAAATATTGTTGATAGCACATTCGAACCTAATTATAAAGGCTGTATTGAGAATAAAATTCCTGTTGGAGTCTATAAATACAGCTATGCTACTACTATTGCTCAAATTAAAAATGAAGCAAATGTAGTTATTAAAACATTGAATAAAAGAAAACTGGATTATCCTGTGTTTCTTGATATAGAGGATAAATGTCAGGAGAATTTATCTGACAGTTTAATGATGAAAATGATTGAAGCATTTAGAGCTATTATTGTCAAAGCTGGATATAAATTTGGTATTTACTGTGGTTATTCTTGGTATCAGTATCAACTACCAGAAGGTGCTAAAAAGTATGATTGTTGGGTTGCCCGATATCCTAATAATGATACCGGTGAATTACAGGAAAGATTAAGAGTTCCTGCTTCTACTGGTGTTATTGGATGGCAATATTCTAGTAAGGCAACCATTCCTGGAATTCCAACAAAAACTGATCGAAGTGTATTCTATAAAGACTATTCTAAATCTTCTACTACTTCTACAGACTCTCCCAAACCAACAACTACACAAGGAAGTGATACTATGAATAAAGATAAAGCTATTGATGCTCTTATTGCTTGCGCTGAAAATGAGGTTGGATATTTAGAGAAGAAATCTAATTCTCAGCTTGATGATAAAACTGCAAATGCAGGTTACAATAACTACACTAAATACTGGAGAGACGTATATCCTCAGTATCAGGCACAGGCTTGGTGTGCAGCGTTTGTGAGTTGGTGCATGATGAAAACATTCGGTCTTGATGTAGCTAAAAAACTCCTTAAACATTGGCCTTATGTATACTGTCCTACTCTTGGAAATCTCTTTACAAAGTATGCAAATCCACAGCGAGGAGACATTGTGATCTTCTATCGTAACGGTACTTTTGCACATACAGGAATTGTCACAAAAGTTGAAGGTGATAAGTTTTATACTATTGAAGGGAATACTTCAGCTGGCTCTACTGTTGTTCCAAATGGTGGAGGAGTTTTTGCTAAATCTTATTACAATTCTAATCTTCCAGGCACTAAATTCTGTCGTCCAGACTATTCTATTGTCACATCTATTTTAACATCTACTGCACCTGTACAGCCATCTTATACTGCATGGGTAGGTTCTTGTACAGCTAATGGAACAGATGTATTCTCAGACGCTACAGGAGCTTCTAAGCTAAGTACATATCCTAAACTTAATGCAGGTAATCTTGTGGATATCATCGGTGAATCTGGTACAAGATATCAGGTTCGTATCGCTGCAAAATATATAGGGTATGTAGAAAAATCTAACATTAAAAATCCTAATACTCCTGCTGCAACAACTACAAAAAAATATCCATTTGTAGGAAAAGTAACTGCAAGTAAATTGAATGTTCGCAAAAAACCCGGTACTGAACATCCATTACTTCCAGAGTATCCGATGTTAAATAAAGACAATCTTGTTAATGTCCTCGGAGTTACAAAAGATACTAAAGGTAACAGATGGTACAAAGTATCAATTACTAAAAATGAATATGTTGGCTATGTATCAGCCAAATATATTACTAAGGCATAAGGAGGTATATCATGGGTATTGAACAGATACAGAAAATCCATGAGTTTGGTGAGATCAATGTGATCATATCTTTACTTCTTTGTGCAATGCTTGCTATAGCTTTAAAAGCTGGATGGGAGAAACTTCTTGATACTCTTGGTCTCGAAACAAAAGCATCTCTACAGAAGAAAGCTTTAGAGAAGAAGTTGTCTGATATGGAACAGAAAATTGCTGATTTTGAGCAGTCTCAACATAATTATCATGACCAGTCCATTAATATCAGAGATGATCTGAGAACAAATCAAAATACTCTAAGCACACAGCTTACTGATCTTACAACTTTGATGCAGAACTTTATAACTAATCAAGATGAGTGTACTGTAGCATCATTTAGAAGTTCTCTCTGGAGAATGCATAGAGACTTTATGGCACAAGGGTACATCACACCGGATGGATTAAAGACATTCCTAGAGATGGGAAAGCTTTATGAAAAGGCTGGTGGAAATGATATTTATCATGAGAAATTACTTCCAGATATTGAATCTCTGGAAGTCAGATATACAAAAGACAATGTACTATAATTTATGGGTAGTCAAGCATTATACTTGGCTACCCATTTTTTACTTTGATTCTTTATCAAGCATATTCCGAACGTCTTCTACAGAAAGTCCTTTTTCTCGAAGTAATTTGGCAAGATCTTTCATAGACTGTTCTTCTTTTACGGCTGCTTCTTTCTTCTCTGCTGCAACAAGATCTTTAGAAAGATTCTTTTTCTGCACTCTCAAGCCTTTGATATCTTCTGTAAGCTTAGTAATTTGTTCTTCTATAGATGTAATTTGTGCCTTAATTTCTTCTGATGTAAGCTCTACTTTTCTTACTCTTGCCATTTTTTAACTACCTCTTTTCGATTTAATAAGGGTGAAATAAGGGTGAAGTTTTTAAGAAGTGCTTGTTTTATAAGGCTCTAAGTCGGTTTTTCATGGGTACCGGAAACCACTGCTCTATCCACTGAGCTACAGGCGCGTATCTTGAAAATCTGATTTTCAAAGGATTTATATAATTTATTTAATACAAGGTCTATATTATCATAATTACCGAAAAAAGTAAAGTTTTTTATTTTGTTACAAAAGATGCATTATTTTGTTACAAGTCAAAAATTATGGGCAGTCATGCATTGTGCTGACTGCCCGGTTTTATTTACATTTTCAGATCGTCGAATTTTAATCGGATGATCACCAGGGTGATCGCCATAAGAATGATTCCTGCCGGAAGTGCGATCCATGCTGTCTGTACAAATCCTGCGATAATATAAGTCAGGAAAGATACTGCTGCTGCAACCATTGCATAGGGAAGCTGTGTGCTGACATGATTTACATGTTCACACTGTGCACCTGCTGATGCCATGATGGTTGTATCGGAAATCGGTGAACAGTGATCTCCACATACAGCACCTGCCATACATGCAGAAATAGAGATGATCATCAGTTCATGATTTGTTCCTGAGAATACATTAACAACAATCGGAATCAGGATACCAAAGGTTCCCCATGAAGTACCTGTTGCAAATGCGATAACAGCCCCGATCACAAAGATAATTGCAGGAAGGAAATTCATCAGCCCGCCTGCAGAGCTTTTAACAATTGCAGATACAAATACAGATGCACCAAGGCTGTCTGTCATGGCCTTCAATGTCCAGGCAAAAGTAAGGATCAGGATCGCAGGTACCATTGCCTTGAATCCGTCCGGAATACACGCCATACAGTCTCTGAAATTCATAACACGACGTATCAGATATAAAACAATCGTGATAACCAGTCCGAAGAAGCTTCCAAGCACCAGTCCCACAGATGCATCACTCTGTGAAAATGCAGTTACAAAATCAGTTCCGCTAAAGAAACCACCTGTATAGATCATACCGATTACGCAGCATATTACAAGGCTTACGATCGGGATCAGAAGATCGATCACCTTGCCACGCGGATTACTTTTCTCATCTTCAGCCGCGTTTGCATAAGGACGTGCAGGTGTTGTGTAGATATCGCCTTTTAAAGCATTTGTCTCATGAACACCCATTGTTCCGAATTCTACTTTCATAAGAACCATTGCCACCATCATGAAGATCGTAAGCAGTGCGTAGAAGTTATAGGGAATTGCATGTACAAACAGGGTAATTCCATCCTCTCCTTCTACAAATCCGCTAACTGCCGCAGCCCATGAAGAAATCGGTGCAATGATACATACCGGTGCTGCTGTGGCATCGATCAGGTACGCCAGCTTTGCGCGGGACACATTGTGCTTATCTGTCACAGGACGCATAACGCTTCCTACTGTCAGACAGTTAAAATAATCGTCAATAAAGATCAGTACACCAAGAATGATGGTTGAGAGTTCCGCACCAACTCTGCTTTTAATCCTCTTACCGGCCCAGCGTCCGAATGCTGCGGAACCGCCTGCCCTGTTCATCAGGCATACCATGGTTCCCAGAATAACAAGGAAGATCAGGATACCCATATTATAAGAATCTGTCAGAACGCTGATCATTCCGCCTTCAAAAATATGAAGGATTGTTCCTTCGAAATTAAAATTAGAGTAGAACAGTGCACCAACCAGTATTCCTACAAACAGTGAACTGTATACTTCTTTGGTGATCAGTGCCAGTGCAATGGCAACAAGCGGCGGAACCAACGACCAGAATGTGCCGTAAAATTTCGCAGATGCAGCCACCTCTTCCTCTGCTGCAAGTACAGTCAGCGGACTTGCCAGTATCAGCAGCATCAGTGCTGAAAGGCAGAGCGAAAGTCTTTTTATGTTACTTTTCATTTCTTTTCTCCTTCTCTTGTAAGATATATGATATTTCGATCATAGCACGCCTCTTAATTAATGCATTTGAAACAGCTTGGCAGAATTTCACGCTCTGATGAGCCGGATCAATATGCATTATTTACGAGGATTACTATAATCAAATCTGTAAATGTAGCAGGATTCCGTCTGTGCGATCAGTTCACAACCACACTCTGTCAGAAAATCATGGTCAACCAGCCCGATCTGTGTTACTACGAAATCTGTCTTTGATTTCTTCAACGCAGCCTGAAACCCTTCTTTATCTTCATAGATATGATAATCGATCACATCCAGCAATGCTTTCTGTCTTTTATAGAAACTGCTGTTCTCATCATAGTTTCCCGCCACTGTACTGCCTGATCTGTAGATACTTGCATTTCTGCTTATTACAGTGGCGATCCCCGCATCATACTGTCGCACAATACTGTTAAGACTGCCGTCAAAAACAACCCTTGGAAAATCATTCTCCTGGTTCTGGTGGATCACATCGCAGACTGCACGCAGATCATTGGGCACCTTATAAATATTCTCTGCCATTGCAAAATCAGTCACTACCCCGTCCAGCGGATTTCCCAGGATCACAAAACCTGTCAGCACAGCTGCAGCCATAAGAACTTTTATCCAGGTCTTTCTAAAAGCGGTCACAAGCCTGACTCCATAGTAGGCAACCGCCGGGATCACAGGAAGAATCCAGATAAACCGATAATATTCATTCTCAAACTTAGCCTTTGAGATAAGATATTTTACAACCAGCGGATTATATACTGTCAGCAGCAGAAACACTGTATAGCCGATAAATATCCCGGACTTTCTTTTTCTCCCCCGGACCAGTGTGCAGATCAGTCCCACAGCAAACAGAAGAGGATACCAGCAGGAACCCCAGTACAGCTTCATGCATGCATCAACAAAGCGCAGTCCCAGTTCCTGAATTGTTACACCTGCCATTTTTCTCTCCTTTCTGTATTATGATGCAGCCAGCGTCAGCAGACCGATTCTGCATGCGAAAAATACAGCCGCATATAATGCTGACGGAAGCATGCACACCGCACAATATACCAGCCCCGAAAATCTCTTATTCATAACTGCTGCCGGAGCCATTCCCGCTGCGATCACAATCGGAAAGATGATCGCAGAACCGGAAAATGTCAGCGCACTGACCGCTGTGACAAACAATATGATCCAGACATTCCTGCTGTTTTTCTCCTGCAGATACCAGACGGCACACATGAGAACTGCAGGGATGGCAATATTGGCAAGGATGGCTTTTCCCTCGTAGCTTCTGGTAAAGAAAAAGTTCCGGAGGAATAAATCGTACCGCAAAACAGCTGTAAAACACAGACAAAGACAAGCATCAAATCTGCTTTCTTCCTGTTTCCGTCAAACAGTCTCTTACCGATCTGATAAATGATCAGATTGGCAGTCACTACATTCATACATGACATTACCTGCTTTGCCTGCACAATGGGATGGATTCCCAGAAGTCTGCACCACACTGCATTATGCATCGGATATGCAGAAAAAACATATCTGGCCTGAAAAGCCTTCTGAATCGCCCCGTTAAAGGGATTATATCTGCCAAGAGTATCTGTGTATACAGAAGTACTCACTGTTCCTACATAATAAGCCGCATCTACTGTTGTATCCTCGTAAAAGATCACGATCAGACATTGCAGCAGTACTACGGCACCTGCAAGGATAATCATCACAGAGTGATTTTTCCATATTTCAGAAATGCTTCCAAAACTTCCACTGCATGTTTCCGTTTGTCCGGCACGTATTCTCAGTTGTTTTTTTATTGTACAGATCACAGCTGCGCAGATAACCAGAACCATGATTCCTGTCCATATATAAGCCGCAGCTGTCAGGGATACCCATTTCAGTGTCATCGGCACGATCACCAGTTCAAACACTGCAAAGTAAACCAGATATCCCAGGATGAAAGTCAGGGAACAATCCCCTTTTATTTTCAATATCCGGGCCAGAACAAAGCCCACTGCATAAAAAACTATAAACTCCAGAACAAAACCTGCACAGGCAAGGCATAATTCTCTCATTCTTCCACCTTTGTCCCTGACCGGGTGGATTCGCGATTTTTCAAAATCTCCATGGCAATCTTCTCAGGAGTCATCGGAAGCTCTGTCAGACGCACACCTGTTGCATTATAAATTGCCTCAGCCAGTGCCGGACATGGAGTATCAATTACAAGTTCGCCAATGGATTTGGCACCAAAAGGACCGCTCTTTTCGTAACTGCACTCGAAATCCACGCGGATATTTCCGATATCCTGTCTGGTTGGGATCTTATACTGCATAAAAGAATTGTTGCGGATCTTACCTTTATCTGTATATTGTACATCTTCCCAGAGAGCCATGCCAATTCCCTGTGCAATACCGCCCTCAGTCTGTACACGTGCAAGATTCGGATTGATCGGTGTACCGCAGTCAACAACTGCCACATAATCCAGGACATCCACACTGCCTGTCTCTGTATCCACCTCTACTTCTGCCATACCTACCATAAACGGCGGCGGCGAGATCGGTGAAGAATGCTGTTTCACAACCTGAAGCTCGATATTGTTAAAGAAAGTGCTCTTTAATGCAATATCTTCCAATGAAACTTTCTTCTGGGCATTTTCAGAACTGATTGCATCCATATCAACACTATAGCCCTCTTCTGCATCTGTCATATGGCCTGCTGCATTTCCATCTGCCCCATCGTCTGTCTCAAGTGTCTCATCATAGAATACACAGGAACCATCAAAATCGACTTTTCTTTCATCTACTTCCATCATCTCTGCGCCAAGCTTACAGATCTTTTTCTTCAGCTCCTCGCATGCCTTCATAACTGCCACACCTGTGGTATAGGTTGTGGCGGAAGCATAGGAACCGGAATCATAAGGAGAAATATCCGTATCCACACTGAATACTACGATGTTATCCATAGGTGTATTCAGACAATCTGCCGCAATCTGCGCCATAACAGTATCACAGCCGGTTCCCATATCCGTACATCCAAGTGCCAGTGTATAAGAACCATCTTCATTCAGCTTAATATCTGCACCGCCTACGTCAACTCCTGCAATGGAAGAACCCTGCATAGCCATGGCAACACCGACTCCGCGGACCTTGCCATTTCCCATATCTCTGCACGGATATTTGGAATCCCAGTCCATCATCTCTTTGGCGCGCGCCATACAGCGGTCCATGGAACAGCTCTGTGCATAGGGAACATCCGGATATCCTGGAAGAGGGCCGCCCTCTATAGGCATATTCATTTCTTTTACCTTAACAGGATCCATTCCCATCTTATGTGCCAGCTCATTTACTGCAGATTCCACTGCAAAAATACCCTGGGTTGCACCATAACCACGATAGGCACCTGCAGCCTGCACATTTGTATAGACAACATCAAAAGCAAACCTGTGGGCTTCTGTATGTCTGTAAAGAGCGATTGATTTATGACCGCTGAGTCCTACTGTTGTAGAACTGTGTTCTCCGTATGCCCCAGTGTTGGACAATGTATAAAGATCAATTGCCTTGATGATACCATTCTCATCTGCACCTGCACGTACTGTGATCTCCATCTCATGGCGCGGTGAAGAGCAGATCATGGACTCGTATCTGGAGAAGATCATCTTGGACGGGCGGCCTGTTTTCCAGGTCACGATCGCCGGATAGATCTCACTGACAGAGGTCTGCTTTGCACCAAAACCGCCACCGATCCTTGGCTTGATCACACGTACTTTGGAAGCAGGAATGTCCAGTGCCCTTCCAACGATCCTTCGCACATGGAATGGAATCTGTGTTGAGGACAGAACGATCAGTCTGCCGAAATGATCCATATAGCAGGCTGTGCGGAAAGTCTCCATCATAGTCTGCTGGTTTGCTCTTGTATGATAAGTGCGCTCGACAGTATATTTACATTTTGCCAGAACCTCATCTACATTTCCATGTTCTTCCACTGCGGATGCACATAAATTTCTTTTGTTATCTCCGCCAAGAGGGATTTTCAGCTTCCAGTCATCCTCCGGATGAACCAGGATCGGATTATCTTTTGCCTTGTGGATATCCAGAACCGGTGCCTCCACGCGGTAATCTACGCGGATTCTCTTCAATGCTTTATCTACCGCCTCTTCTGTCTCACCCGCAACAATGGCAACTGCATCTCCCACAAAACGTACATGACGGTCAAGGATCAGTCTGTCATCCGGACTCATCTCCGGTGCAGTCTGGCCGGCAAGGGTAAAACGTTTCTGAGGCACATCTTTATAGGTAAGGATACATGCAATTCCGGCTACCTTCTCGGCAGTACCTGTTTTAATATCTTCCACCCAGGCGTTAGCGTGGGGACTTCTCAGTATCTTCACGATCAGGCAGTCCCTTGGTGCCAGATCATCTGTATAGACAGGCTTTCCGGTTACCAGTGACATTGCATCTGTTTTACGTACAGGTTGATTTACATATTTCATCTTTATGCTTCCTCCTGTGCTTTCTTATATTTCAGGAACTTCAGGATACTCCTTGTCTGGGAAACAAAACCGGAACATCTGCACAGATTTCCCGCAAGATATTCTTTGATCTGCTCCTCTGTGGGATCTTTGATCTCGTTGAGCATCGCAAATACATTCATGATAAATCCCGGATTGCAGAAACCGCACTGTTCCGCACCTTCATTCGCCAGAAAGCTTCCAAACTCCTGCGCTTCTCTCTGCATTCCTTCCAATGTAACGATTTTCTTTCCCTCAATGCGGGCTGCAAGTGTACTGCAGGAAAGCACCGGACGACCGTCCATAAGAACTGTGCAAAGACCACAGTTCGCAGTTTCGCAGCCTCTTTTCACGCTGAAACAGCCCTGTTTTCTTAAGAAATCGATCAGCAGTGTATCCGGGGAGATCTCTGCGTGGCGGTTCACTCCGTTAAGCCAGAAATTAATATTCATTTTTCATCCCTCCTACTGCTTCCCAGGCTCTTCTTGTCAATACTTTTACAAGAAGGGTTCTGTATTCCTTTGATCCTCGCATATTGCCTGCAGTAGGAACGTTCTCTGCCGCATATTCTGCAAAGGCTTCGATCGCCTCTTCCTTCTGCTTTTTTGTCATGTTCCGGAAATTCTTCAGGATCTGCTTCTTATCTTCCACGATCATGGCACGTGCAGGTCTGGCACCTATCACAGTCCTTGCCTCATTTCCGATCACAGAAGCTGCACAGGTCAGCACCGGGAAATCTGTTTTTATGTTTCTCTGACTTAAGTAACAGGTAAGAAGTGGCTCTTTTCGCACGATGATATTTACAAGGATGTCATTGTCCTTCTTCATATTTACAAATTCAGTCAGTGGAATACGGCCTGCATCATATAATTCTACCCATGTATCCATTCCCAGGAACATGGTCAGAACATCTGAGAAACCATATCTTCCATAAATGCTTCCTCCCACAGTGGCACAGTTTCTGAACTGTACGCCTACAATGTGGCAAAGGCTTTCTTTCATAGCTCCATGTGTGTAGGTATTCAGAGCTTCATTTGTCTCCAGGTCATGAAGCGGAGTCATACATCCGATGACAAATTCGTCATCATTCTCCGAAATCGCATCCAGCCCCAGACCGGAAAGATCAATCGCTGTGGATATTGCTCTGTTGCCCATTTTCATCCAGACCATTCCCCCAAGAATACGGGCTGTTTTCTTCTGGTTCAGTTCATAAGCTTCCGCCAGACTGTTTACCTTTACATAGCTTTTGATTTTCAGCATTATGTATCGTATCCCTTTCTTACATACTTTTCATATCTCTTGTAATATTTTGACTCGGATCTGTCGTCAGACAGCCAATTTAATATAATACCATAGCTTAAAGAAAAAATCTATAAATATCCTCTATATTCATAAATAAATTTTTGTTACTGTTCACTCCGTTCTCAGTAACGTAGCCAAAATTCATTCCAGATTGCCTGCGGCAATGGAATTTTGGCTTGTATGTCTCGGCAGTAATCCTGGTCAGGCGGACAATATCATCCGCTTTGCTGCTTGCTGTAAATATTACTCTAATTCTAGCATATGGTAGCCAAAAGTGTCTATTGATAAAACTATCCAAAAAAACACTTTTCAAAATATTATCGGATTAACTGCATCATTTGTTTCATTGCGAATCGTTTTTGTGCACTGTACCTAAATATTTTCGTAATATATTTAGTTTTTTATATATTTTACTGGATTTTTTCAAGTATCAATGTTATAATGTTCACAAATAAAAGACTTATCACTGTTAATTGCAGATAACAGGTACAATTTGCGAATATCCGCCTGAATCTATATCGTTCAATAACAGAGATGTCATAAAGGAGGGTTTGATTATGAGTAAACGCGTGATTACAATAAACAGGATGCTCGGCAGTAATGGCCGCCTGATCGGTAAAGCTCTGGCAGAAGAGCTTGGATTTGCTTTTTATGACAAAGAGCTGATCGATATTGCAGCTCAGAAAGAGAATATTCCTTTTGATCTGCTTGCCAAGGTTGATGAGAAACGTGGCAGCCAGTGGCGTTTTCCCATTGACCATGAACTTCAGATGGACAGCGATTTTCACTTTGTTCCCATGAATGATGTGCTCTTTGATCTTCAGCGAAAGATTATTCTGGATGCTGCTGAGAAAGAAGATTGTGTGATCGTTGGCCGATGCGCCAATCACATCCTCGACAATAAATGCCTGAGCGTATTTATCCATGCACCATTTGAGTATCGTGTACAGACTGTCATCGAGCGTACGGGACGGGAAGAAAAAAGTGCACAGAAGCTGGTTAAGAAAGTGGATAAAGAACGGCGTACTTATTATGAGTACTTTACAGATAAGAAATGGAAAGATATTTCCCAGTATCATCTGGCATTTGACAGCAGTAAATTTGAGCAGGATAAAATTATACAGATGATAAAGATGGCATTGTAAAATCAAACAGGGTTCCAGATTCAAAAGTCTTATCATGCAGGCACGAACGACTTTTTGAACCTGGGACCCTGATATCATATTATTTATTTTCTCCCAGAATATACTGCTTCAGGAAATCATAAATCTGATTCTCTGTTGGAGGACATCCCTTTACGTTATGTTCAAATTTACAGGTGCATGCACCTACACCCAGTTTTCCTGTTTTTCCGCGGTATCCCTGGCCGATGCAGATTTTCGTGTCCAGTTTCTCGAAAAGGCCGTCATTTTTAAGCATTTCCAGAGCCGGGATGAGATAACCATAGCAGGCACTGCAGGATTCTACTTCTTCTACTGCATCCTGAAGTTCTACCACTTTTCTTGATTTCGGAAGTTCTTTGCGGGCATTTTCCTCACAGTATATGATGCGGGAATTTTTCAGATCAGTACTTCCAACCCCAAGCTTCTCTGCCAGTTCAATATACGGTACATCTTTCGTTGTATAATGCATGATCTGACATACATAAGAATCGATCAGTACCGGATCCGTCCCCGCCCAGATACGGTTCATCACTACCGGATTTCCGCCATCCTCGAAATCCAGATCTCCGCAAATGTTATCAACCACGACAAAATCCTGATGGAGCCCCGCATTCAGATGTGCAATCGGTTCATGCAGTCCCATCGCATGAAAATGACGCTTCTCTGTATTGGGGATCAATCCTTTCATATTTTTCAATGCACATGTGATCTTTGTCTGACAATGGCCTTTCAATACCGGAACATTGATCAGAAAATCGATATTTGCCGCACGTTCACAGACATTCAGTTTCATCCCCCTGCAATCTCTTTCAATCCCCTTGTCTTTCTGCATATCCCAAAAAGGCACCTGATATTTTTCCGTTAGTTCACGATATCCGCACACTTCGTATGCTTCTATGGTCTTATCTCCCACCCAGGAGCCTTCCAGAATGGCAATATTTCCATATCCGTTTTCCTGCAGATACTCAATAATTCCCGCCACAATTTCCGGATGTGTGGTAGCTCCCCATGAAGCCTCGGAAGGTGATACAAGATTAGGCTTGATACCAATCTGCATCTTTTTATCTGAAATTACAGATGCCAGGCCGCACTGTGCCAGCAGTTCCTTTGTCATTTCTTTGTAATTGGTTCCGCTCTTTATATAGATTTCATTTTTGTTCATTACAAGATTATCCTTTACACTTTACATTCGAATATTTTTCTGCTGATTTTTGCATATCTTTTTTGCATTTCCCCCCGGAAGTTTTCTTCTGAATCGGTCAGCTTTTCTGAGGTGAAAATGTTCTCCGCATCAGCCTGCATGCCACTGTACTTGTGAGCAATGCCACCAGAAATCCTGCCAGAACATCCCCCGGATAATGTACGCCCAGATAGAGTCTGGAAAAAGCAATCATTCCGGCCAGAACAACAGGTAAAATCCCCCATTTCCCGGGCAGCATCCGCAGACAGACCAGTGCAACGGCAAAGGAAGCGCAGGTATGGCCGGATGGAAATGAATAGTCTTTCGGTCTGGTGATCAGCGGAATGATCTGTGTATAAGTATCAAAAGGTCTTGGACGGGCTACTGCATTTTTTATCAGCAGATTTGTGATCAGAAACCCTGACAGCAGCGAGAGTGCCGCTGTCACTCCTGTTTTGCGTGTTTTCCCGAAACAGATCAGAAGCACACATAATACGATCCAGAACCATCCTCCGTTTCCGAGGAAGGTGACTGCTCTCCAGAACGGAGTCAGGGCATCCACCCTTAAATGTTCCTGGATCCACAGTAAAATATTCATATCTAATTGCTGTAATGTCGCCATAAACTTCTCCCATTATATTTTTTATCAGTCACAGTATGTATTCCTCTCAAAATACATACGAATTATATCAGTCCGACTTCTTTTGTGCAAGGTATTATAAGCAAAGTTGATTTGTTTAAGGACTCAAAAGTCAAAATAACGTAGAAATCAGTCAAAATACCGATAGCGTTTTTCTGCCGGAAGGATTATGCTGAAACAGACTAATAAACTGCCTGATCGGGC